>Ga0208938_1000188_pt1 | contig 56719 bp, 60 predicted proteins | sample AD_UKC125_MetaG_FD_184434 | JGI IMG/M metagenome (GOLD analysis project Ga0208938, IMG submission 184434) | Active sludge microbial communities of municipal wastewater-treating anaerobic digesters from USA - AD_UKC125_MetaG (SPAdes) (version 2) | ecosystem: Engineered > Bioreactor > Anaerobic >... | reverse complement strand
TCATATTACCTCCTTCTATGGAAGAGCTAAAAAACAGAATAATCAAGAGAGGTACAGAAACAAAGAAGGATATAGATATTAGGCTTAAAAACGCTTTAAAAGAATTGAAATTTGTTGATGAATACGATTACTTTGTTATTAACGACAAAGTATCTGATGCAGTGGAAAATATTGAAGCTATAATAACAGCAGAACGATTAAAAGTTAAAAGGCATAAAAATCTTCTTAAAAAAATCAATATTCAGGAGGGGTAACATGTATAATCCATCTTTTAATGAGCTTTCAAAGATTGGTGACAGTAGGTATACATTAGTAATGTTAACAGCTAAAAGGGCAAGACAAATAGTAGATGGTGCAGAGCCACTTATTGAAACCCAATCTACTAAACCTGTAACTATTGCTATTGAAGAAATTCTAGAGGGAAAAATAAAATATAAAAGACCAAATATAAAAGGTTATAAGTAGGTGGAAATATGCTTAAAGACAAACATATTATAGTGGGGGTAACGGGAGGTATAGCAGCTTATAAAGTAGTTGATGTAGTTAGTAGACTAAAAAAATTGAATGCAAATGTAGAAGTGATAATGACAAAAAATGCTACAAAATTTGTAACTCCCTTGACCTTCCAGACTTTATCATTGAATCCAGTATATGTAGGTTTGTTTGATGAACCTAAACATTACGATGTGGAGCATATCTCTTTAGCTGAAAGAGCAGATATGTTCTTAATTGCCCCAGCAACTGCAAATGTTATTGGAAAGGTTGCTAATGGTATAGCTGATGATCTTTTAACCACTACTATAATGGCTACTAGATCTAAGGTGGTATTTGCTCCAGCTATGAATACTAATATGTATACAAATCCTATTGTACAGAAGAATATGGAATATTTAAAAGAATTAGGATATGAATTTATAGACCCAGGAACTGGGATGTTAGCATGTCAAACTTATGGACCAGGTAGGATGGCAGAACCTAAAGAGATAGTGGATTATATATTGGATAACTTTACTAATAAAAAACTATCTGGCAAAAAAATAGTAGTAACTGCTGGCCCTACTATGGAGCCAATAGATCCAGTAAGGTATATAACTAATCATTCTAGTGGAAAGATGGGATATAGTATAGCTAAAGAAGCCAATAATAGAGGAGCAGATGTGGTATTAATCACTGGTCCTACTAATTTAGAACCTCCTTCAAGGGTAAAAGTTGTAAGGGTTAATACTACTAGAGAGATGTTTAATGCTGTAGAAGAATATTTTTCTACTTGCGATGTATTGATAAAGGCTGCAGCTCCTTTAGATTATAGACCAGAAAGGGTGCAAGAAGAAAAAATCAAGAAGGATTCGGTGGGGATGGATGAATTAGATATTAAATTTATAAGGAATCCAGATATAGCCGCTCATTTTGGTAAGATTAAAGAAAACAGGATAATAGTTGGATTTGCAGCAGAAACCAACAACTTAATCCAGTATGGGAAAGAGAAACTATATAAGAAAAATTTAGATTTTATCGTAGCTAATGATATATCTAAAGAAGGTGCTGGATTTAAAACTGACACTAATATTGTTACTATTATAGATAAAGAAGGGAATATAGAGGATTATCCTATATTGGATAAATCTCAAGTTGCCCAAATTGTGTTGGATAAGGTGTACACTTTGTTAAATACTAAAAGCTAGATTATCAATATATCTAGCTTTTAGTATTTAAATTGAAAAGGAATTGATAATATGAAAAAGAAATATGCACAAGTTATAGTTGATAATAGAGCTACAAGTACTGATAGACCTTATACCTATATTATTGAACCTAATATGCTAGACGAATTACAAGAGGGTATGAGGGTATTAGTTCCTTTTGGCAAAGGGAATAGAATACTGAAGGGTATAGTTATAAGTATAGATGAAGATTATAATAAGAAATATAAGCTAAAAAGCATCATAGATATAATAGATGATAAACCTTTGATACCTAAAGATCTGATAGAGCTGAGCTTATGGATGTCTAAGGAATATCTTTCACCTTATGTAGCTACTTTCCAAGTAGTCTTACCTCCTGGTGATTTTAAAGAAGTACAAACAATAGTTACAGTTAAAGATGTTCCTAATTTATATTATAAACAGTTAAATTCCTTAGAAAAGGATATTATCGATTTGATAAAAACTAAAGACAATAATATAAAATTGGAGATGATAAGAGAGAGTATCCAGAGTCCTAAAATCAATTCGGCAATAAAATCCTTAGAGCACAAAGGACTAATTGAAACTAGATTGGAAATTGAAACTTTTGTAGACAAAAAATATGAAAAATATGTTACATTGAAAGATAGTTCTATTTCCTATGAATATATGGCAAATATAATAGGAAATAGAAGCTATAAGCAATTAGAAATAGCAGAATATTTATTATCCATAAAAAACAATGAAATTTCTTTAAAGGAACTTATGGAAAATACCAATAGCTCCTTATCCACTGTAAAGGCATTGGAGAAAAAGGGGATAATATATATATATAATAAAGAAATATATAGAACACCTATAGAGGAAAATATTCACCCTTATAAAAAACAATCATTGACTTGGAAACAGAGAAATTGTGTGGATACGATAATAAAGGATATTAATACTAAAGATAAGGAGAATAAATTTTTAATCCATGGTGTGACAGGTAGTGGGAAAACAGAGGTATATCTTCATCTGGTAGAAGAGATGATTAAGCAGGGAAAGGAAAGTATAGTTTTGGTCCCTGAGATAGCTTTGACTCCACAAACCATTGAAAGATTTGTAGGAAGATTTGGCAATAATATAGCTGTATTACATAGCAAATTATCTCAAGGGGAAAGGTTTGATCAGTGGAGGAAGATAAAAGAAGGAAAAGTAAAAATAGCTGTAGGAGCACGCTCTGCTATATTTGCACCTTTTAGTAATTTAGGATTAATAATTATAGATGAAGAGCATGAAGCTACTTATAAATCCAGTATGAATCCAAAATATCACGCAATAGAAGTTGCAGAAAAACGATGTGAACAGACAGGAGCTAGTCTAGTATTGGGAACGGCTACTCCATCTATTGATAGTTATTATAGAGCAAGAAATGGTGAATTGAAATTATTGTCTTTAGATGAAAGGGTAAATTCTTCTAAAATGCCAGAAGTAAATATAATAGATATGAGGGAAGAGCTTAATCAAGGCAATAAATCCATATTTAGTAGAGAACTATACCAGGCTATAGATAAAAATCTCAAGGAAGGTAAGCAAACTATATTGTTTTTAAATAGGAGAGGCTATTCTACATTTGTTTCTTGCAGACAATGTGGATATGTAGTAAAATGTAATTCATGTGATATAGCTATGACTTATCATATGAAGGATAATAAATTAAAGTGTCATTATTGCGGATTAGCTATTAAGCCACCAAGTATATGTCCTATATGTAGGAGTAAATATATTAAGTACTTTGGAATTGGTACCGAGAAAGTTGAAAACCATACTAAAAGAATGTTTCCTAAAGCAAAAGTTCAAAGGATGGATATGGATACCACTACTAAAAAAGGAAGCTATGAATCCATTTTTAAAGATATGAATAAAGGAAAAATTGATATATTGATAGGAACTCAAATGGTGGCAAAGGGTTTAGATTTTAAAAATGTAACCTTGGTTGGCATAATTGCCGCAGATACTAGCTTGAATTTGCCCGACTTTAGAGCACCAGAAAGAACCTTCCAATTGATAACTCAAGTATCTGGCAGAGCAGGTAGGGGAGATTATGATGGCAAAGTTATAGTTCAAACTTATACCCCAGAACACTATAGCATTGAATGTGCGAAAAATCATGATTATATATCTTTCTATAATAAAGAGATATTGTTGAGAGAAGAGTTTAAATATCCACCTTTTATAAATATTATATCTATAGTAATATATGGAGAGAATTTAAAACTAGTAGCGAAAAGGTCAAAGGAGGTCTATAAAAATTTATTAGGTAAAATATTTGATATTGGTCATCTAGATTTAAAAGAAAATGTTATAGGCCCTTATCCTGCACCTTTAGAAAAGATAAAGAAAAACTATAGATATCAGATATTAATTAAATGTAGAGATGAACAATTAGAAGAGTTAAAAAACGTTGTAGATTGGGTATGTATAAAAAATAAAGCTAAATTAGATTATCAAGGAATTAAATTTAATATAGACATTAATCCTAATTCAATTATGTAGGAGGTATAGACATGGCAATTAGACAAATTAGATATATAGGTGATCCACTATTAAGAAAGGTATCACGGGAAGTAACGGAAATAGATGATAGAATCAAGATATTATTAGAAGATATGGTAGATACCATGTACAAAGAAGAAGGTATTGGATTGGCTGCACCTCAAGTAGGAGTTTTAAGAAGGGTAGTTGTAATCGATGTAGGGGAAGGTGTTTTAAAATTAATAAATCCTGAATTAATATATGAAGAAGGAGAAAATATAGATATTGAGGGATGTTTAAGTGTTCCTAATAGAGCTGGAAAAGTTAAAAGGCCTGAAAAGGTCAAAGTGAAATATATAGATGAAACAGGAGAAGAAAAGGTTATTGAAGGAACTGGGCTATTGGCAAAAGCCCTTTGTCATGAAATAGATCATCTTGACGGCATACTGTTTATAGATAAGATGATAGAGGAAGTGGTAGTTGAGGAGGAAGAAGAGGAGTAGGAGGTGATATATTGGATATAGTATTTATGGGTTCACCAGAATTTGCAGTTCCTACTTTGGAAGCCCTATATGATAGAGGGCACAATATTTTATTAGTAATAACTCAAAAGGATAGGCCTAAGGGTAGAGGGAAGAAGCTAATGTCTACCCCTGTAAAGAAAAAGGCTTCGGAGTTAAATTTAAAAATATATCAACCAGAATCTGTTAATTCTAAAGAATCTATTAATATAATTAAAAGATTAAATCCAGACTGTATTGTAGTTGCTGCATATGGTCAAATACTTAAAAAAGATATATTAGATATTCCTAAATATGGTTGTTTAAATGTTCATGCATCCCTTCTTCCCAAGTATAGAGGTGCTGCACCTATAAATTGGGCTATTATAGAAGGGGAGAAAGAAACAGGAATTACAATAATGGAAATGGACGAAGGGATGGACACAGGAGATATATTAAAATCTAAAGCTATACCTATTGAAGAGACTGATGATTCTGAATCTATTCACGATAAGCTATCTATATTAGGCAGTCAGTTGATTTTAGAAACCCTAGAGGATATAAAAAATGATAATATACAAAAGATACCTCAAGATGAAAATCTAGCAACTTATGCTCCTATGCTATCTAAAAAGACTGGAAAAATTGATTGGAATAATAAAGGGGAGAGGATTATTAACACTATAAGAGGCTTGAAACCTTGGCCCTCTGCTTATACTATTTATAAAGGACAAAATGTAAAAATACATGAAGCTGAAAAAACAGAAAAGTTTTCAGAAATGGCTAATGGTGTTGTGGTGAAGGTTTCACAAGAAGGAATTTTTGTCAATTGCTCTGATAGTTGTATAGTCATCAAAGTATTGCAATTTCCAGGGAAAAAGAAACTTCATGTTTCAGAGTATTTGAAGGGCAATGCTTTTGATGCTAATATAAAATTAGGTTAATTTAGTTTAGAGAGGAGAGCTAAATATGTATGATGGTAATTGGATGCTATTTCTTTTTCCAGCGTTATTATTTGCAATCTATGCTCAAATCAAAGTATCCACATCTTTCAATAGGTATTTAAGAATAGCTAGTCGCTCTGGTTATACAGGTAGAGAGGTAGCTAGAATGATATTAGACAGGAATGGTCTATATGATGTAAGAATAGAACCTGTTGGAGGACAGCTTACAGACCATTATGATCCTAGAACTAAAGTGATAAGGCTATCAAGGGATGTATATAATGGCAGCTCCATAGCAGCTGTATCTGTTGCAGCCCATGAGACAGGTCATGCATTGCAGCATGGGGAAGGGTATTTCCCTTTGATATTGAGAAATAATATAGCACCTGTTGTAAGTATAGCTTCTAGATTTATTTGGTTGCTAATCCTATTAGGACTAGTTATAGAACCATTTTTTTTGGAATTGGGGATAATGTTGTATCTTGCTGTAGTATTATTTCAAGTTATCACATTGCCTGTTGAATTTAATGCTAGTAAAAGGGCCTTATATCAATTAGAAAATGGTATAATCTTTAAAGATGAAGTAAAAGCCTCTAAAGATGTTTTGACTGCTGCAGCTTTAACTTATGTAGCGGCTACATTAGTGGCTATAGGTCAATTATTGCGTTTGCTTAGCATATCTAATAGAAATAGAGATTAAATGGTTTTGCCTGGTATATACCAGGCAAAATAACTTTATTGGAGGAATAAAATATGAATGCTAGAGAGATTGCTTTAAATATACTTAAAGATATAGATATTAAAGGAGCATATTCCAATTATTCTATCAAAAAACACATAACAGATGAAGTTCCCATTAAAGATGAAAACTTCATTAGAGAAATTGTATATGGAGTAGTTGAGAATAGATTATATATCGATTATATAATATCAAAAGCTTCAAATATTAAGATGAAGAAAATCCATTCTACTATACTAGAGATATTGAGGATGGGAGTATATCAAATGGTATTTATGGATAAAATACCAGACAGTGCTGCAGTAAATGAAGCAGTTATTTTATCGAAAAAATATGGGCATCAAGGTGTTAGTGGCTTTGTAAATGGTGTATTGCGAAATATTTCAAGAAACAAAGAAGTATATAAAAAAATAGATAAAACAAACAGATTGGATTACCTATCTATTAAATATTCCTATCCTAAATGGATACTTAAAAAATGGATTAGTGATTATGGAGAGAAATTTACAGAAAAACTGTGTGAGGCAAATAACAAAAAACCTTTATTAAACTTGAGAGTGAATACATTAAAGACCAATAGGGAAGATTTGATACACAGATTAGGAGAATATGGATATACTGTCTATAAAACAAAATATGCAAGAGATGGAATTGTGGTTGAAAATCCTAGACGAATTACCGAAATAGAAGAATTTAAGCAAGGTTTTTTTACTATCCAAGATGAAAGCAGTATGTTGGTAGGACAAATAGCAAATCCTAAAAAACAAAGCAATATATTAGATCTATGTAGTGCTCCTGGAGGTAAAGCTACCCATATGGCACAGATTATGGATAATCAAGGGCATATAAGGAGTAGGGATATTTACGAGCATAAACTTCGTTTGATTCGTGAAAATGCTCAAAGATTAGGAATAGATATAATAAGCACAGAAATTCATGATGCAAGGATACTAGATGAAAACTTAATAGGAAAGATGGATTATTGCCTTGTAGATGCCCCTTGTTCTGGTTTGGGAATTATTAGAAGAAGACCAGAAATAAAGTGGAATAGGAAGGAAGAGGACATTGATGCCTTGAAAGAAATGCAATTAAAAATATTGAATAATGCAAAACAATATATAAAATCTGGTGGGATAATTATATATAGCACTTGTACCATTTCTAAGGATGAAAATGAAAAGGTAATCAACAGTTTCTTAACTGAAAACAAGAATTTAAAACTAATGGGTTTTAAAGATTTAATTTGTGATATACAATATATGGACACCTCTAGAGAAGGGTATATACAACTTTTTCCCCATATACATGGTACTGATGGTTTTTTTATTGCTAAAATAGTAAAAGATTTATAGTTAATATTTTGTTTATTATGGTATAATATTTAATTAAGAATACATATGAGGTGGTTTTTTGACTAAGATAGAATTAAATAGCCTGACTTTGGAAGAGCTTGAAAAATATATGTTTATTATTGGTGAAAAAAAATATAGGGGAGAACAGTTATTTAGATATATTCATGATAATCAGGGTAATGAGATATTGGACATAACCGTATTTTCCAAAGGATTGCGGGACAAGCTTGAAAGGTTAGGGAAAATTAGCCAGATGGAGGTTTTCAAAAGATTTGATTCCAAATTAGATTCTACTAAAAAGTATTTGTTTTTATTAGAGGATAACAATATTATTGAAGGAGTAGCTATGGAATATGAACATGGCTGGACTGCATGCATATCAACTCAAGTAGGTTGTAGAATGGGCTGTGCCTTTTGTGCGTCCACCAAAGAAGGATTGGTTAGAAATTTATCAGCAGGAGAAATGGCTAATCAGATATATACTATGGAGAAGGATTTAAATATTAGGATAAATAATATAGTCTTGATGGGTAGTGGAGAACCTTTAGATAATTATGAGAATATACTAAAGTTTATAAAAATTATACATGATGAAAAAGGACATAACACTAGCTATAGGAATATAACTCTCTCCACTTGTGGTATTGTTCCTAAAATATATGCTTTAGCAGATGAAGGCTTACCAATAACATTATCTATATCCCTTCACTCCCCTTTCGATGAGATTAGAAAAAAGATAATGCCTATTGGCAGTAAATACACCATTGAAAATATAATAAAAGCTTGTAAATATTATCATGATAGAACTAGTAGAAGGATTACCATAGAGTATACTCTTATAGAAGGTGTTAACGATAGCCTTGAGGATATTAACCAGTTAAAAGAGGTTTTGCATAATTTAAATTGTCATGTAAATTTAATACCATTAAATCCAATTAAAGAATTTGACAAAGTTAGATCATCTAACTCAAATATTAATAGATTTAAAAGAGAATTAAATAAGTCAAATATTTCTACCACTATTCGTAAGGAAATGGGCGGGGATATCAATGCTGCATGTGGTCAGTTGCGAAGAAGGTACACAGGGGATATTCGTTAAAGCTTTGATATGTGAGGTGAGTCAATGTGGAAATTGGTATAAAAACGGATACAGGAAAGCTTAGAAATAATAACCAAGATGCTTATTATGCAAATTACCCTTTGTTTATCGTAGCAGATGGTATGGGAGGGCACAGAGCTGGAGAAGTTGCAAGTAGTATGGCTGTTGAGATAATAAGCAATGTTTTTACAGTTGATTCTTCAGACTTTTATTTTGATGATAATATAATAAATAGGATAAAAAGTTCCATATATAAGGCAAATAAGGAGATTTATAATAGTTCTATTAAGGATGAAAAGTATTCAGGCATGGGTACAACTGTTACTTTAGCCTATATTATGGATAACAAGATATTTATTGGGCATGTAGGTGATAGTAGAGCTTATATATATAGGCAAGACGAATTATCTCAAATAACAGTAGACCATTCCTTGGTAGAAGAACTTATAAAAAATGGAACTATAAGTAAAGAAGAGGCTAAATACCATCCTCAAAGAAATATAATTACTAGAGCAGTAGGTACTAGTAAGGATATACAAATAGATGTAAATATAATTACAAAAGAGAAGGGTGATATACTTTTGTTAAGCACTGATGGATTGACTAGTATGTTAGATGATGATGAGATAAAAAATACTATAGCTTTATACGATGATGTTCAAATTGTATGCGATGAACTGGTAAAGCTTTCTAATGACAGAGGCGGATATGACAACATAACCGTTATGGCGATAAAATTCTAGTTAAGCGAGGTGATAATTATGATTGGAACTGTACTAGGTAATAGATATGAGATAATTGAGAAGATTGGTGAAGGTGGAATGGCCTATGTTTATAAAGCTAGATGTAGGCTTTTAAATAGGAATGTAGCAATAAAAGTATTAAGGGAAGAATTTGTAAATGATGAAGAATTTGTAAAAAAGTTTAGAAGGGAATCTCAAGCAGCAGCTAGTTTATCCCATCCTAATATTGTCAATGTTTATGATGTTGGAGTAGAGGAAATCCAAGGAAGATCTATTCACTATATAGTTATGGAGTATATTAAAGGGAAAACCCTAAAAGAGATTATTAGGGAAAAAGGTAAATTATCTGTAGATGAAACTTTAGATTATTCAATGCAAATAGCAGAAGCATTAGAACATGCCCATAAGAATCATATAGTTCATAGGGATATAAAACCTCATAATATTATGATAACTGACGATGGCAGAGTCAAGGTAACGGATTTTGGAATTGCTAGAGCAGCTACAACTTCTACTGTTACTAACTCAACTAATGTAATTGGTTCTGTCCACTATTTTTCACCTGAGCAGGCTAGAGGTGGATATACCGATGAGAAGTCCGATATATATTCTTTGGGAATTGTTATGTATGAGATGATAACGGGGAAGGTACCCTATGAAGGAGATAGCCCTATTTCTGTAGCTTTAAAACATATTGAAGGGGAGATACAGCCTCCTAGAGAAGTAGATAGTACAGTACCTGTTGGTTTAGAAAAAGTTATAATGAAATGTGTACAAAAAAATCAGTTTGATAGATATAAAAGTGCAAGGGATTTACTATATGATTTAAATAGATTGAAGTTTTCTGGTGTTGAAAATCTTATGGATAACACAACTATGGTTGAATCTCCAACTCAGATTATGCCAAAGATAGAAAACGAGGATGTGGAACATATGAAAAAACAAAAGGCTAAAAAGAAGGCCAAAAATAAAGGTAATGGTGGGCTGAAACCAGTTCTATTGGCTATATTGCTTGCGTTTATAGTTACTGGTTCTATAGCATTAGGTTTTTTTAAATTAAAAGATTTTTTTATAGTTGCTGAGGCTATAGTACCTGATCTAGTTGGTATGCATGTAGATGATGCAGAAGTGGAATTAGAAAAAGATGGTTTAAAATTAAAGATAGATAAGGAAATATTTAGTAGTGAGTTTGATGAAGGTGAGATAGTTTCTCAAAATGTTAAGGCGGGAGAGAAGGTTAAAAAAGGCTTTACCATTGGAGTTACTGTTAGCAAAGGTAGTGAGCTTGTAAAGGTACCAAATTTAATTAATAGAAACATAACAGAGATAGATGCTATATTAAGTGAATATAATTTAGGTGAAGGGGAGGTTAAATATCAATATAGTGATACAGTAGAACCTAATATCATAATGAATCAATCACCAGAACCTTACACAGAAGTGGAAATAGGAACTAAAATAGATATAGTGGTGAGTAAAGGGCCAGAAAACAAGCCAGTATTAATGCCTAAGCTTGTTGGATTAAAGGTGAAAGATGCTGAAAATGCTCTTAAAGCATTTAATTTGAATAGAGGTCAAAAGATAGAGAAACCAAGTGATGAATATCCAGAAGGATATGTAATATGGCAAAGCGTAGAACCTGGAGTAGCTGTGGAACCAAATACTTCCGTTGATATACATGTAAGTACTGGTCCTGAAGAAGTACCAGAGGAAGAAGAGCCCATAGAAGTACCCGATAAGGAAGTCCCATTTAATTTAAAATTAACCCTTCCCCATGATGGTGCAGAAGTACAAATAAGGATAGACAGAATTCAAGATGGAGTTAAGGATACTATGTATGATAATATTCATATAGCTGATGGGAATACTTTAAAAATTCCTCTAAAGGGAAAATTAGATGCTCAATTTGAAATTTATTATGATGGAGAGTTTAAGGAAAGATTTTCTCATCCAGATAAATAAGGAGGTCATACATGTTACGTGGTAGAATCATCAAAGGGGTAGGCGGGTTTTATTATGTTGAAACAAGCAATGGAATTTACGAGTGTAGAGCTAGGGGATTATTTCGTAAAAAAAATATTACCCCTTTAGTAGGAGATGAGGTTTTAATAAGAGTAAATGATAATGATAATACAGGATATATTGAGGAAATAATGGAGAGGAGTTCTCAGCTTACAAGACCTCCCGTTGCTAATGTAACACAAGCAATAATAGTAATGAGTGTAAAAGAGCCAGATATAAATTATTGGTTATTAGATAGATTTTTAGTAATGGCTGAGCACGAAGAGCTGAATACTTTAATCTGTATAAATAAAATTGATTTAGCAGAGATTAAGGAGTTAGAGGTAATATCTAATATATATACAAATGCTGGATATAGGATTATTATGACTAGTGCAAAGACCAATGAAGGAATAAAAGAATTAAAAAGTTTATTAGAAAACAATATTACCGTTTTTGCAGGTCCTTCAGGTGTAGGCAAGTCCTCTTTACTGAATAAAATAGATAAAAAACTAAATCTTAAAACTGGAGAAATCAGTAAAAAGACTGCCCGAGGAAAACATACAACAAGACATGTGGAGCTTATAGATATAGATTATCATAGCTATGTATTGGATACTCCTGGGTTTAGCTCTTTAAATTTAAATTTTATTAAAGAAGAAGTACAATTAGGGAGATGTTTTAGAGAAATAAATAGGTATAGTCATAAATGTAAATTTATTGGTTGTCTTCATTACAAAGAACCAGATTGTGAAGTGAAAAGGCAGGTAGAGAAGGGGAATATATACAAAACAAGATATGAAAACTATATAAGTTTTTTAGAGGAAATAAGAAACATTAGGAGGTATTGACATGCTGAAGGTTTCACCGTCTATTTTATCAGCAGATTTTGGAAATTTAAAGGAAGAAATATTATCCTTAGAAAAAGGAGGGGCAGATTATATCCATATAGATGTGATGGATGGATTGTATGTACCCAATATTACATTTGGTCCTCCTGTAATTAAAAAGATAAGGAATATTAGCCACACTCCTTTTGATGTCCATTTAATGATCCATAGGCCTGAAAGGTATATTAAAGATTTTGTTGATGCTGGTGCTGATATTATCACTATACATGAAGAGGCTACTATCCACCTACATAGGACTATTGAACAGATAAAATCCTATGGGGTAAAAGCTGGAGTTGCATTGAATCCATCAACTCCTTTAGATAATATAGACTATGTACTAGATTATATAGATATGGTACTTATTATGACAGTAAATCCTGGTTTTGGAGGTCAAAAGTTTATAAATTCTATGGAGAGAAAGATCAAGGACTTAAGAAATATTATAGAAGACAGAAATATAGATGTTTTGATAGAAGTCGATGGAGGGATTAAATTAGAAAATGCAGGAAGAATGAAGGAGTTGGGAGTGGATATTATTGTAGTTGGTTCGGGAATATTTGAGGCGGAAGATATAGCTGAAAGAACTGAAAAATTCAAAAGATTATAATTGAATTATATTTAAAATATGATATAATGTATTCAATAACTATATATGGTGTTACCACTAGGGGAGCCATTAAATAGGGCTGAGAGGGAATTAGATTCCGACCCTTTAACCTGAACTAGGTAATTCTAGCGTAGGAAAGTGTATAATCATACGTAAATGTAAACATACCCATTACCAAATTCAGGTAATGGGTTTTATCTTTTAAAGGAGGTATAATATGAAAAAATGGAGTACTAAGATGGTAGTAGAAGCGGGAATTATGATTGCTTTAGCTTATTTGCTAAGTAGAATAAAGATATACGAAGCTCCACAGGGAGGTTCTGTGACAGCAGGTAGTATGATTCCAATATTGTTATTTGCAATGAGATGGGGTGTAGGTCCAGGTATAATTACTGGGGCTATTTTTGGACTTTTAAAGTTAATGTTGGGAGGGTGGTTTTTTACTCCTACACAAGCTATACTAGAGTATCCTATTGCATTTGGCCTATTAGGTTTAGCGGGAATTTCATCTATTTCTAAAGAGTTAGATAGTTTTAAAGATTATTTCAATATAGCCTTATCTGTGTTATTGGCAATTGGAGGTAGATTTATTTGTCATCTTTTGGCTGGAGTAATATTTTTTAGTGAATATGCTGGGACACAAAACCCATGGATTTATTCATTGATATATCAATCTAGTTATTTAATTCCAGAGTTTATTATATCTACAATCATATTATCTTTAATTTGGAAGCCTTTAAGTAAAATAGAAAAATAAGGGATGAATTAAATGAAAGCTTTAATAATTTCTAATGGAGATATGAAAGATATTAATTGGCTAAGTGAGATAGCGATGGATTTTGATTTTATTTTATGTGCTGATGGAGGATGTAATTATTGTATAGAGGCAAATATTTTACCAGATTTGGTAATTGGAGATTTAGATTCAATTTCTATTAGAACATTAGATATTCTTAATAAAGAAGGAATTCCTGTAACGAAATATCCAGTAAAAAAGAATGCAACGGATACGGAGCTAGCTTTGGATATTTTAATAGATAAAGGGATTAAAGACATTACCTTTGTAGGGGCTATAGGTAGTAGAATGGATCATACCTTGGCCAATATATTATTACTTATTAAATTACATGAAAAAGGCTGTACAGGGAAAATCATGGATGAGAAAAACACCATATATTTAGTTGATAAAGAATTAATACTATCGAAAAAGGAAGATTCTTACGTATCTGTGATTCCCTTGACGCAAAAGGGAGTCAGTATAAGCCTTAAAGGATTTGAATATGAGTTGAAGGAATATACTATTAATTTTGGCTCAACCCTAGGTATAAGTAATAAAATAATCCATGATAAGGCCTATATATTGGTTCACGAAGGATTATGTTTAGTATGCCTTTCAAGGGACTAAGATTAATTGAATACAATAGGTTAAATAAAATTTATATAAATTATTAATTCTAGTTTATACAAGCCTTATCTTAGAAGCCAACTAAACTTAGTTTATAATAAGCTTAGTTGGCTAAATTATTGTAACCAATAGATAAATTTATGAATATGATAAACTAAGCTTAATCATTTGAGGTGTTATCAGTGAAACATTTTTTTTATAGATGTAAATACAGGTATAGATATAAAATAAAAAAAATTGTAGGTATAATTTTAGGAGTTATAGGATTATTGATTTTAGTAAACAGAATTTCTATAGAAGGATTGTTATTATTAATAAGTATAGTATTAATAATATTAGGTTTATTGATATTAAAAACAAAATAAGGCTTCCATTTCTATTGAGAGGAAGCCTTAAATCTTATAATGCCCTATCTACGTAACCAGATCTTAAACATCTAGTACAGACATTAATTCTTTTTGTAGTGCCATCCACAACAGCTCTGACCTTTCTAATATTTGGAGACCAACTTCTATTATTTTTTTTATTTGAGAAAGTCACCTTATTTCCATATAATTTTCCTTTTCCGCAGATATCACATTTTCTAGCCATACCAACACCTCCTTAATCATAAAAAAGATTTCAGTGATATGCTTTAGCAATTTCAATAATAACACTTAATATTTTACACAATAGGCAATAAAAAAGCAACTAAAATTATATATATAGAATAAATAGTTTATTGTAATTGGTTGAACTATTTAGTATTATAAGGTAAAATATATCCATAAAGTATTTATTCTAATAGGGAGGCGATTTTCGTGCCAGCAAATACAAAGAATGAGTATGGCTATATCAATATAGAGGATAATGTTATTGCTACAATAGCAGGACTTTCAGCTATGGAAAGCTATGGTATTGTAGGCATGGCTAGCAAAAGTGCGACTGATGGTTTTTTTCAATTATTAAGATGGGAGAATTTAGCAAAAGGAGTTAAAGTATATACAAGGGACGATGAAGTAGAAATAGATTTGCATGTAATATTGCAATATGGGATGAAGATATCTGTAGTGGCACAAAATATAATAGAAAAAGTAAAATTCAATGTAGAAAATCTTACAGGTCTTAAAGTAACTAAGGTAAATGTATTTGTTCAAGGGATTAGAGTTGAAAAGTAGTATAAGGAGGTACTATAATTGAAGGTTCAAAATATGGATGGCGTCATGCTTAAAAATGCATTTATTGGCGCTGCACAATATTTAGATAAAAACAAAGAAGAAGTTGATGCTCTAAATGTATTTCCAGTTCCTGATGGAGATACTGGTACTAATATGTCTCTAACTATGAAGTCTGCCATTAAACAGATATTAAATTTAGAAGAATATAGTGCTGGGAAGGTAGCTATAGCAGCAAGTAATGGTTCCTTAATGGGAGCAAGGGGAAATTCTGGGGTTATCCTTTCTCAGCTTTTTAGAGGATTTGCTAATGGATTAAAAGATAAAGAAAGTGCAACCACATTGGATTTAGCTAATGCATTTAAATTAGCATCAGACACTGCATATAAAGCAGTAATGAAACCTACGGAAGGGACTATACTTACTGTAGCAAGAGGTTGTGCAGAATATGGTTTAGAAATTGCAAAAGGCGAAGATGATGTAATAATTTTCCTGAAAAAGATAATTGAACATGGAAATTATGTATTAGACAAAACTCCTGAAATGCTACCAGTATTGAAACAAGCTGGAGTTGTTGATGCTGGTGGGAAAGGCTTAATGTGTGTATTGATAGGTGCATACAATGCTATCACTACTGGTGAGGAGATAGAATTAGAATTTATTGAGCCCACATTGACAAAGGATGTGTATATTCCCCATGATATTGATACTGCAGATATTAAATATGGTTATTGTACAGAGTTTATTATAAACACATCCTATAGTGATTATGAAGCATTTAGAGAGGATATATCTGTATTTGGAGATTCTTTAATGGTGGTTGGTGGCGAAGGATTGATTAAAGTTCATATTCATACTAACAATCCAGGGAAAGTGTTGGAAAAAGCTCTAAGTATAGGGGAGTTAAATGACATCAAGATAGACAATATGAGATACCAACATAGTCATATAATTGCCAATAAGGAATATATTGAAGATAAAAAACCTAAGGTTACCAATAAAAAGTATAGTCTAATAACTGTTTCAATAGGTAAAGGATTGGATACTGTATTTAAAGAATTAAATGTAGATTATATTATCCCAGGTGGGCAGACTATGAATCCAAGTACTGAAGATCTATTGAAGGCAATAGATGAAGTAGAAGGTGAAAACATAATAATACTTCCTAATAATGGCAATATCATATTGGCAGCTGAACAAGCTAAAGAGCTAAGTGGCAGAAATGTTTATGTGTTCCCTACTAAGAGTATACCTGAAGGTATATCAGCTTTAATTTCTTTTAATCCCGATTTAGATGTAGAAGAAAATTTAAAAAACATGGAAGAAGCTATTTCCTACGTAAAAACAGCTCAGGTGACCTATGCTGTTAGAGATACGGAAATTGATGATATAAAGATAAAAAAAGATGATATAATTGGAATTGCTGGGGATGAGATACTTGCCATTGGTAATGATGTAGAACAAGTGGCTTTTGAATTATTGGAAAAGATGATAGACGATGAGTCATCTCTTATAACTATATTTTATGGCAATGGAGTGGAAGAAGAAGAAGCTTTCAAATTATCTAAGAAGTTTGAAGAAAAATTTGAAGACTTTGATGTTGAAGTTATATTTGGTGGTCAACCACTATATTATTATATATTTTCAATAGAGTAAAATAAAATCCCTACCAAATGGTAGGGATTTTTGGTTGAATTGTTATAGAAGTCATAGGCATAGGAGGTGTTTTTACATGTCTATACAGTATATAAAAGGCGTTGGCCCTAAAAGGGCTTCTAGATTAAAAAAATTAAATATCAATACAATTGAAGATTTATTGTATTTTGTACCTAGGGAATATGAGAATAGGGCTAATTTTAAATATATAGCTCAATGTGAAGAGGGAGAAAAGGTAAGTTTAAAAGTAAAAGTATGGGGATATCCTACTAAATTAAGGCCTAGAAAAAATTTAAATATAATAAAAGTACCTGTAAAGGATGAGACAGGTATTGCTAATTTAGTTTGGTTTAATCAAGACTATATCTTAAGCCAAATATCCATGGGGGACAATATAATAGTCTATGGAAAGGTTAATTACTTTGGTAGGGAAATACAAATAACCAATCCTATATTTGAGAAAGGAAAGGGTAGTAAGATTGGCTCTATTGTACCTATATATTCTTTAACTGAGGGTTTAAGTAATAATGAAATGATAAGAATAATGAAAAATGCAATAAATGATTACGCTTATAAGTTACCAGAAATACTCCCTGATTATCTTAGGAGTGAATTAAATTTAATGTCCATTAAAGAAGCTATAAAGAATATTCATTTTCCTCAAGATAAAAACAGATATTTGCAAGCAAGGCGTAGACTAGTATTTGAAGAATTACTTACTTTGCAATTAGGTTTATTCGTAATAAAAAATAGAACAAAGGATATAAATAAAGGAATACAATTCAAGTCATCAGATGAAGTGTATAATTTCATAGAAAAATTACCTTTTAAGCTTACATCAGCTCAGGAAAGGGTATTTAAAGAAATAGAAAAAGATATGGAAGATAGCAAGCAGATGAATAGATTAGTGCAGGGAGATGTAGGCTCTGGAAAGACAATTGTTGCCGTGTTAGCAATGCTGAAGGCGTGGGAATCTGGTTATCAATCGGTATTAATGGCACCTACGGAGATATTGGCTCAACAGCACTATGAATCCATTACCAAATTGTTTTCCAATTATGATATAAAATGTGAACTTTTAATAGGCTCTTTATCCAACAAAAAGAAGGAACAGGTTCTTAAGGATTTAAAGAATGGTAATATTCATGTATTAATAGGTACCCATGCTGTTATACAAGAACATGTAGAATTTAACAATCTAGGATTGGCAATTACTGATGAACAACATAGATTTGGCGTAAAACAACGAGCAGTATTAAAACAAAAGGGGGATAGTCCAGATATTTTGGTTATGACTGCAACCCCTATACCTAGAACTTTAGCTTTGATATTATATGGAGATTTGGATATATCTATTATTGATGAAATGCCTCCAGGAAGAAAGCCAATTGAGACCTACGCTGTAGGAGTCCATATGACAGAAAGGGTAAATAATTTTGTAAAGAAACAGTTACTAGAAGGTAGACAGGCATATATAGTGTGTCCTTTAATTGAAGAAAGCGATACTTTAGATGTGAAAGCAGCAGAAGAATTGTATAGTTCCTTTAAGGATAATGTATATAAGGATTTTAATGTAGGGTTACTCCATGGTAAGATGAAACCTCAAGAGAAGGATAATATTATGGGGCAATTTAAAAACAAACAAATAGATGTATTGATATCTACTACCGTAATAGAGGTTGGAGTTAATGTACCTAATGCAAATATAATGGTAATATATAATGCAGAAAGATTTGGATTAGCTCAACTCCATCAATTAAGAGGAAGGGTTGGTAGAGGGGAGTATCAATCCTATTGTATATTAATTAATAGTAGTAATAGTAAAATATCTAGAGAGCGTATGAGGATATTACAAAAATCTAGTGATGGATTTTATATATCGGAAAAAGATTTAGAATTGAGAGGACCTGGTGAATTCTTTGGTACAAAACAACATGGTTTACCAGATCTAAAAATAGCAAATTTATTTACAGATATAGATATATTAAAATTGGCCCAAAAGAAAGCTGAAGAAATATTGGAGAAGGATTATCTATTGTTAGCTGAAGAACATTTTCTACTTAGGCAGAGGATAATTCATATGTTTGGTGATAGGATTGATGACTTAATTTTAAATTAATTCTCTAATATTCTGTGAAATATGATAAAATATATTTCATAAAGGTGAAGGTGAGGTGATCTATTGAGAGTAATATCAGGAAGTAAAAAAGGGCATAGATTAAAAGCCCCTAAAGGAAAAGATACTAGACCTACTGAAGATAGAATTAAAGAATCTTTATTTAATATTTTGGGAGATATAGATAAAAATTCAATAGTTTTAGACCTATGTGCTGGTTCTGGCTCAATTGGTATTGAGTTTTTAAGTAGAGGAGCAAAAATAGCTTATTTTGTTGATAGTTCACCTCAAAGCATAAAAATTATAAAAGAAAATTTGATATATACTGAGTTAGGGGAGAGAGCTAATATTATGAAAATAGATGCATTAAGAAGCATAAATGTATTCGCTAATAAAGGTATATTATTTGACTATATTTTTATGGACCCCCCTTATGGAAAAGATTTAATTATAAAAATGCTTGAAAGAGTTTGGGAAAAAAGCATTTTAAACAAACAAGGTATTATAATATTGGAGCATGAAAAAGAATTAATATTAGAAGACAAGGTATATGGGTTTACTAAGCTAGATTATAGGGATTATGGCAACAAATCTTTAACTTTCTACACAAATAACTGACAAGGAGGAAAAAAAATGGTTGTAATATACCCAGGGAGTTTTGACCCTATAACTTACGGGCATCTAGATATAATAGATAGATGCTCTAAAAAATTTAACAAAGTTATAGTTTCAGTATTAAATAATAAATCAAAAAAACATATGTTTACTATAGAGGAGAGGGTTGAATTATTGGAAAAAGCTTTAGAAAAATATGATAATGTGGAAGTAGATACCTTTTCTGGATTGTTAGTTGATTACGCTAAAGAAAAAGGTTGTACCACGATGGTTAGGGGATTAAGAGCAGTTTCTGATTTTGAATATGAGATGCAGATGGCTTTGGTAAATAAAAAGTTAGAGCCAGATATTGAAACTTTTTTTATGGTATCAAGGGGGAAATACGCTTATTTAAGTTCAAGTATTGTGAAAGAAGTGGCGACTTTTGGGGGAGATGTTTCCTGTTTTGTACCCCCTAATGTAGAAATAGCATTAAAAGAAAAGATTGAAGGAGGTTATAAATAATTATGGAGATCTTAAAGTTAATAGATGAAATAGAAGATATAATTGAAAATGGTTCTTCAGTACCCTTTTCTTCTAAAGTTATGATTGATGCAGATGAAATATACGATATTATAAGTGAAATAAGGATTAAGTTACCAGATGAAATCAAACAAGCTAATTGGATAAAACAAGAGCGTCAGAGGATATTGGCTGAAGCTCAAAAAGAGGCAGATACCATAGTTAGTGAAGCAGAATTAAGACTACAAGAGTTAATTGAAGAAGATGAAATAACTAAAAAAGCAAAAGAATTAGCAGAGGAAATTACAACTAAAGCTCAAAACAATGCTAAAGAAATCAGATTAGGAGCTTTGGAATATGCTGATAATATATTAGCAAATACCCAGGAGGATTTAAAAAAATTAATAGAAATACTAAATGAAAATAGGCAAGAATTAAGGGGATAATTATTCCGAAGATACAAAGCATTGGATAAAAAATACAATAAGGGATGAAATTAGTAAATATAGTGTCATTAATAGGGCAAGCTTAATAGAGTTTAATAATAGATTTGGCCATTCTAATATAAAAATAGGATCCATAGGGTAATAGTATGGGTAAAAGGATGGGCTAATTAAGTCTTTATATATAAAGTTATATAATAAAATGGTATATACAGCTGATAAGCTACCATGGATTAGTTTGATAAATATGTATAATTTGCCATTTATATCTGTATTACTTATAAAACTCAGGGCTTGGCTATGAACAGAAAAACCACTCCAACCTATTAAGAAATTGATGAGTGTTACTTTATGTATTAATTTCAAATTTGCAGCTGAAATTTTTTTACAACCTGTTGTCATCTCGAATATACCAGCAAAGAAAGCTTTTACTAGCTCTTTGTCTAATGTAATAGGGATTATTTTTTGGATGAAATCTATTAGTAAATTAAAAAAATTTGAGACGAATATTATCTCCACAAGCACAGTATATATAATCATGAATCCACCAATTAATGTTATAGTGTTTATGCTGTTTTTTACACTATTAGAAATGATTTTTCCTATAGGTATAGTATTTTCGTTGTTTCTGTTTAAAACAGGTTCTTGATTTTCTGGTATACTGAGATGATACAATTTATTGTTGTTATTATTATGAAATCTATAAAAAAAACCTATGGTAAGAACTCCCAAGTAATGAGGATATAATATTAATGGTACTAAAGCTGGGTTATTAAGCATTCCAATAGAGACTGTACCAATCATGAATAAGGGACCAGAAGTACTAGAAAAGCTCATGGTCCTTTCTGCATCTAATTTACTTATGAGTTTTTTACTTCTTAAATTAGAGACTATTTTTATGCCTGTAGGATATCCTGATATTATGCTCATAGCAAAAGGGAAAGCAGAAACACCAGGAACTCTAAATACTTGTTTCATAATAGGCTGCAGTAATTTACCTATAAAATCTACAAATCCCACTCCTATTAATATTTCTGAAATTATAAAAAAAGGTAACAAAGAAGGTATTACTACATTAAACCAGGTCAACAAACTGTCATGGGCACTATCTAATACTAATTTAGGATGAACTACAATACCAATTAGTATGCATATTAGCAGTATTACAAATATAATATTAAAAAAGGAATTTTTCATAAACTTTTATTCCTCCATTAAATTTTATATAAAAGCTCCTTAATAAATTATATTTGTACATAATATAAATATGATATAAAGAACTTGGGAGGTGTTATTGTGGATGAAAAACCAATAGTGGGATTAGCTTTAGGTTCTGGTGCGGCAAGAGGTCTTGCTCATATAGGAGTGCTAAAAGCTTTAGATGAGTTAAATGTAAAAGTAGATATAATATCAGGGAGCAGTGCTGGAGCTCTTATAGGTGGATTATATTCTACGGGAATATCACCTGATATGATTGAAAAACTAGCTATCCAAATAGATAAGAAGATGTGGGCAGATTTTACAATGCCTAGAAGGGGAATAATAAAAGGAGATAAGATTCAGGAGATATTGAAGCTTATTACTGGTAATAGGAGAATAGAAGACTTAGATAAAGATTTGATAATAGTAGCAACAGACTTAAAAACTGGTGAGGAAGTGATATTTACAGAGGGCTATTTACATACAGCCATAAGGGCTAGTATATCAGTACCAGGTGTATTTGAGCCTGTTGAATATGAGGGTAAAACATTAGTAGATGGAGGAGTTGTAGATAGAGTACCTGTTTCTATTTTAAAACAAAAAGGAGCAGATGTAGTTATAGCTATAGATGTTGGGTTTAGCAAATATCAAAGTAGAATAATTCATATGTTTGATATAGTATTACAGTCTATAGATATAATGGCAAAGCAGATAATGGAACCAGATTTGAAACTAGCAGATTTAATTATTAAATTACCTTTAAGCCATATAGAGTCTTCAAGTTTTGAACTAGTTGAAGAATGTACTACCATAGGATATGAAACCACTATGAAAAATAGAGATAAGATACTCCGTCTATTAAATCAACTTTAAATGGTGCTATATTATGAAAAAATAGTATATAATAAAACTATTTTTTCATAATATAGGGTGTTGTATAATAATCCATATGGATGAAAGGTTTAAGGTTTTTTAGGCCAATAAAGAATAGATCAGTAGCTTTTTTATCAAAATATAATATTTTTTCTAAATGGGGATTATTATATTTTTTGTAGTCAGCGAACTTGGTAATTATTGGTAACTCTGATTTTTCTTTAATTTTATTTAACAATATAAACCCTTTTTTATTAGAGCCTAACACTCGTATGTATGCAGGATGATAAGGTTTGAGTACTTCAAATGTTGAGTGAGTTAAATCCATCATAATATGGACAAGAATCCTTTGAATTCTTGTTCTTGGATATCTCTTTGTACTTATAGATTCAACTAATTTATCTATGTCCTTATACTTATTAGCTTTATATACTATTCGGTTTTCTAACCCTGGTTCCATATCCATTATTTCAGTCAATTGTTTTCTATCTTTAGTGCATAATAAATAATGGACTATCTGGTTATAATTATTCAATGTATTGAAATATTTATATTTATTGATATAATTTACTAAGTGGCTATAGGTTTCTATTGGAACATAATTTTTTATATACTCCACAGGATGATTATTTAAGGCTTTTCGTATTGCGGTAGCACTGGCAATATTATTGTTGAGGGTAGTATCATTATATTGATTACCAACTCTTTTTACTGCTATGGGTTTAATTTTGCTATCGAGTGATTCTAATGCTTTTAAGTACTCGATGGCTAGTATATTATTAGATTTTTTTAGGATATTCTTTACATCTGTTTTATTTGATATATTTAAACCTTTCATGGTTAAATAATCCTCTATGGCGTTACTGCGAGATAAAGGAAAAGAATATCCCATATTTAAATTTTCTCTTAATCTTTTTTTATAAAAAGGAGGTTCAACATATAGAAGGTGAGCGATTTCAGCTAAAGGCTCTAGCTCATCTAATTCAGTACCAAATACTAAATAATCAACTATATTAAGTTGATCTAGTAGAGAAACACCCCCATAGGCGAACAATTCTGCAGATTGGACTGAGAATATGAAGGGTAGTTCTATGACCAAATCTACTCCACTATCAACAGCCATTTTGGCTTTAGTCCATTTGTCAACTAGAGATGGTTCACCTCTTTGTACGAAAGAGCCACTCATGAGGGCTATGGAATAATCTGCATTAGCTAGATGTTTCGCAGTTTCTAAATGGTATTTGTGACCTAGGTGAAAAGGATTGTATTCGGTTATTAAACCTACAACTTTCATCATAACACCTCCATTTGGTTTTCTAATATTATAACATATTATCTGAAAAGTATTATATTGTTGATTTTTTAACAACTATATAATAATATTATCTATAGTTAATATTAAATAAATAGGAGGAATAAATTATGAACATACTAGTAATTAACTGTGGTAGTTCTTCTTTAAAATATCAATTGATAAACATGGACAATGAGGAAGTCCTTGCTAAAGGATTAGTAGAAAGAATAGGTATAGAAGGTTCTAGGGTAAAACACAGAACTACTGGCAAAGAAGAAGTTGTTATTGAAGAACCTATGGAAGATCATAGAAAAGCTTTAGAATTAGTGCTTAATGCATTAATTAATCCAAACTATGGTGCTATAAAATCCATGGATGAAATTGGTGCAGTAGGTCATAGGGTAGTTCATGGAGGAGAAAAATTTGCAAATTCTGTACTCATAGACGATGAAGTAATGAAAGCTTTAAATGATAGTATAGACTTAGCTCCTCTTCATAATCCGCCAAATATAATGGGTATAGAGGCTTGTAAGGCTCTTATGCCAGATACGCCAATGGTAGGGGTGTTTGATACTGCATTCCATCAAACCATACCTATGTCAAACTATATATATCCATTGCCCTATGAATTATATGAAAAATATGGTATTAGAAAATATGGTTTTCATGGGACTTCTCATAAGTATGTATCTTTGAGAGCAGCTGAAATGCTAGACAAGGATATAGAAAAGTTAAATATAGTAACTTGCCACTTAGGAAACGGTGCTAGTGTTTGTGCAGTACAGGCTGGAAAATCTATAGATACTAGCATGGGTTTTACACCTTTAGAAGGGCTAGCCATGGGAACTAGATCAGGAGATGTAGATCCAGCTATAATTCCATTTATTATGGAAAAAGAAGGTTTAACATTTGATGAGGTAAATGAGTTACTTAATAAAAAATCTGGAGTTTTGGGAATTTCTGGCATTAGCAGTGATTTTAGAGATTTAGAAGAAGCTGCATCTAAAGGAAATAAAAGAGCCCAATTAGCAATAGATGTATTTTGTAATAGGGTAAGAAAATATATAGGGGCTTATGCTGCTATTATGTGTCATGTTGATGCTCTTGTATTTACAGCAGGTATAGGAGAAAATTCTATTTCTATTAGAGAAAAAATTTGTGAAGGTTTAGAATGCATTGATATTAGGATAGATAAAGAATTGAATAAAGTTAGAGGTAAGGAAGCTATAATAAATAAGGATTTAACATCTACTGCCATATTAGTTATACCAACTAATGAAGAATTGATGATAGCTAGGGATACATTAGAGATTGTAAATAAATAAAAATTCTTGACAAATATTGGCCTCCTTTATATAATTAAGTGTGTCAGTTTAAGAGGTGAATAAGATGAATATCGATTTATCAGATTTTCATGAAGAAGATGTTTTAAGTATTCATATTGAAGGAGAATTAAAAAAGGATGCTTTAGATATTAATGGCCGAAAGATTAAATTCATAAAGCCTATAAAATACGAAGGGGATATATATAGAGCACAAGGGGATAAAATTCTCCAAGTAAAAATTCATTACGAATACAAAGAAGTTTGTGGTAGATGCTTGAGCCCTTTTATTAGAGAGGAAGATACTGTTTTATCAGGGAGGCTGATTAGAAATAGTGATGAAATATTAGATGAGGAAGATGAAGTGATTTATTATGATGGTGAAGAATTGGATATAACTGAAGATATAAGAGATATGGTTATTTTATCACTACCTATGAAACCTCTTTGCAGTGATACATGTAAGGGTTTATGTCCAAAATGTGGTACTAACCTAAACGAGGAAAAATGCAACTGTGTTTTAGAAGAGATCGATCCACGATTAGAAAAGTTAAGAGAATTTGTTCCTAAGGAATAAGGAGGTGTTTTTATATGGCAGTTCCAAAACGAAAAACTTCGAAAGCTAGAAGGGATAAGAGGAGAGCTTCTGCTTATAGATTAAATAAAGCAACTATCTCTGAGTGTCCACAATGTCATGAACCAAAGCTACCCCATAGGGTTTGTCCATCTTGTGGCTATTATAAAAACAGAGAAGTTATAGATGTGGAATAATTAGATAAAAGATAGTGATATAATATCGCTATCTTTTTTTATATAAATATTGCATTTTTACATATTCTATAATATATTTAATATCAATAGCTCTATTAAACTTTAGGAGGATGATCATGAATATTATTGTAGATAGTATTGGAGGAGACAAAGGCCCAGAAGAAATTATTAAAGGGTGTGTTGATGCAGTAAATGAAGTAGATATAAATATAACTATAGTTGGAAGAGAAGATAAAATAAAAGAAGAATTGTCAAGATACACTTTTTCAAAGGGGAGTATTGATATATTAAATTCCGAAGATGAAATAACAAACGAAGATGATCCTGCTTTAGCTATTAGGAGAAAAAAGAACTCATCTATGGTGATGGGATTAAAAGCATTAGCTGAAGGATATGGAGATGGCTTTGTATCTACAGGTAACACTGGTGCATTGTTAGCAGGGGGATTATTTATTGTAAAAAGGATAAGAGGAATAGAAAGAGCAGCCTTAGCTACAGTTTATCCTACCCGAAAAGGGTTTTCTTTGATGCTAGATATAGGTGCAAATGTAGATTGTAAACCTGAATATTTAGAACAATTTGCAGTAATGGGTTCCATATATAGCGAAAAAGTATTAGGTACAAGTTCTCCAAAAGTAGGATTAGCAAATATAGGTGTGGAAGAAGGAAAAGGGAACATTTTAGTTAGGGAAGCTTATGATCTACTGAAAGAGACTAATATTGATTTTTATGGAAATGTGGAGGTAAGGGATATCCCTGAAGGTGTAGTGGATGTTATAGTATGTGATGGATTTGTTGGAAATGTTATATTAAAATTAACAGAAGGAATGGCTATTACTTTATTTTCTACACTTAAAGAAGAATTTAGTAAATCTTTTAAATCAAAAATAGGAGCTTTGATGCTAAAACCCCAATTAAAATCCTTTAAAGATAGATTTGATTATAGAGAATATGGAGGAGCACCATTGTTGGGATTGAAGAAACCGGTAGTTAAAGCTCATGGAAGTTCTGATTCCTTTGCAATAAAAAATGCTATTAGGCAGGCGAAAACTTTTATTGACAAAGATGTAATAAAAATAATAGAAAATGAAATAAATATATTAGAATAATAAATTATTTGGAGGTGTTTTTAATGATATGTGAAAAGATAAAGATGATAATATCAAACCAATTTAATATTGATGAAAAGGATATTACTATGGATACGTCTTTTAGAAAGGATTTAGGTGCAGATTCTATAGATTTAGTAGAATTGGTAATGGCATTAGAAGATGAATTTGATTTAGAGGTAGAAGATGACCAGTTGGAGAACATAAATACAGTAGGAGATGCTGTTAATTATATAGATAAGCATATTGATTTATGATGATAAAGTATTAAATCTTTCATGATTTAATACTTTACTGTCAATATATTTGGAGGTAATATTGTGAGAATATCGTATAGGCGGAAGGAAAAATTAGAGGAGATTCAGAAAAAAATAAATTATTTTTTTAAAGACATAGAGCTATTAAATATCTCACTAACCCATAGTTCCTATTCCAATGAAAATAAGATGAGAGCCAATGAGAACAATGAAAGGTTAGAATTTTTAGGAGATGCTATAATTGGTTTAGTAGTATCTGAATACTTATATAATCGGTTTAAGGAGTTCCCAGAGGGAGAGATGACCAAGAAAAGAGCTGCTATAGTGTGTGAATCCTCCCTGGCTTTTGCTGCAAGAAAAATAAATCTAGGTGATTATATACTTCTTGGAAAAGGAGAAGAGGCAACTGGTGGGCGGAACAGGGATTCCATATTGGCAGATGCTTTTGAAGCATTAGCTGGGGCTATTTTTATAGATGGAGGTTTAAATAGTACACGAAACTATCTTTTGGGAATGTTTGAAGAAGAGGTAATATATGCTATATCCAAGGGAAACTTGTTTATAGATTATAAAACAGAATTGCAAGAAGTATTACAGAAAAAGGGAAAGCCTAAAATTGAATATAATGTGGAAAAAGAAGCAGGTCCAGATCATAATAAAAAATTCTACATGAATGTGATTGTAGAAAACAAAATCATCGGCAGTGGTATGGGTAGAAATAAAAAAGAAGCAGAACAGATGGCAGCGAAACAAGCCCTTATTAGAATAGGTGAAGAAAATGAGCAATAACTATTTTATAATACCTATATTTGTTCCTCATTTAGGCTGTCCTCATGATTGTGTTTTTTGCAATCAAAAAAGAATAACTGGGTTATCTACTGATGTAAATTCTGATGATGTACACAGGATAATAGAAGAACATATGGCTACTTTTCCAAGTGGCGATAAACATGTAGAAGTTGCTTTTTATGGTGGAAGTTTTACAGGTATAGATAAAAAGGTTCAAATAGAATTGTTATCTGTACCATTAAAATATAAAAACAAAAAGATGATTCATGGGATTCGATTGTCTACAAGACCAGATTATATTGATAGGGATGTATTAGATTTGCTTAAGGAATACAAGGTGGATACTATAGAATTAGGAGTTCAATCTTTGGTGGATGATGTGTTAAATAAAAGTGGTAGAGGGCACAATAGTCAAGATGTATATAGAGCAGTACAGTTGATTAAAAATTACGAATTTAATTTAGGATTACAAATGATGATTGGTCTTATTGGAGACAGTAGGGAAAAGTCCATATATACTGCCAAAGAATTTGTAAAAATAAATCCTTATTGTGTAAGGATTTATCCTACATTGGTAATAAAAGATACTTATCTAGAAAAATTATATAGAGAGCAACATTATAAACCTTTGTCCCTTGATCAGGCTGTAGATATGACCACAGATTTATTAATGCTTTTTGAATATAATAATATCCATGTAATACGTGTAGGATTACAACCTACAGATAATATAACATTAGGAAGAGATGTAATAGATGGACCTTTTCATCCTTCTTTTAGACAATTAGTAGAATCTAATATATATAGGATTATTTTGGATGATTTACTGATAAATTGTGAGGAAGGATTATTGAGAGGAAATATAATGAAGATTGAATCTAATAACCATAATATATCTAATATAGCAGGGCAAAGTTCTTATAACAAAAAGTATTTTATCCAGAAGTATGGATTCAAAGATATTAAGATTTACGAAAGGAATATTCCCCTAGAAGATATTATTATAAATATAGGGAATTTTTACTATAGGATGAATAGAAAAAAAGCTATTGAGAAGTATTTAAAATCTAAATCTATAATATAAATTAAGAGGTGTTTAATTTGCACTTAAAAAAAGTTGAAATACGAGGCTTTAAGTCCTTTGCTGATAAAATTGAAATAGATTTTGAAGAAGGTATTACAGCTATTGTAGGACCTAATGGTAGTGGAAAGAGCAATATTTCTGATGCTATTAGATGGGCCTTAGGAGAACAAAGTGTAAAAACCCTAAGGGGTAACAAAATGGAGGATATTATATTCTCTGGTACAGATAAGAGGAAAGCATTGGGATATGCTGAAGTTAATATAATATTTGATAATAAGGATGGTATTATACCTATCGATTATCAAGAAGTAGCTATTACTAGAAGAATGTTTCGTTCTGGGGAATCTGAGTATTATTTAAATAAAAATTCCTGTAGACTAAAGGATATTAGGGAAATTCTTATGGATACAGGAATAGGTAAGGACGGTTATTCCATAGTTGGACAAGGGAAAGTTGATGAGATACTTAGTAGTAGGCCAGAGGATAGAAGGAATATATTTGAAGAAGCAGCTGGAATAGTTAAGTATAAATCTAAAAAAGAAGAGGCTGAAAAAAAGCTTGAAAAAACCCAAGAAAATTTAATTAGGATAAAGGATATTATAATTGAATTAGAAAAACAAACAGAGCATCTTAAAGAGCAATCGGAAAAAGCCAATGTTTTTCTACAACTATCCCATAGACTTAAAAATTTAGAAGTTAATATATATATTAGGGATATTAAAAGGATTGATGAGGAATTAAAACTAATCCAAAGAGAGATAGAAAATTTTGCTGAAGATATGGGGAAAAAGAAAAAAGAAAAAGATGAAATCGAATCTAAGTTTAACTTAATGAAAACTAGAATAGATGAAATAGATTTAAATATAGATAAAGTGCAAAGGGAAAAAATAGAACTTTTAAATCGATTGAATGAAAACAAAAATAACATAAAGATACTTGAAGAAAAACGTAAATTTTATATTAAAGATGTAGATAGGATAAATAAGGATATAATTGATTTAAAAATGCATATGAAAGAATTGATAAGGAAAAGCAAGGATTTTGATATGGAAATTTTAGATGATAAAAAGTTACTTGAGACCTTGAAGTTTAGTTTTGAACAAAAGAATGCAGAACTTAATAAAACAAATGACCAAATGCAATTAGAGGAAATAGAAATAGAGAAAGAAAAAAATAAACTAATTACTTTTTATAATGGAATAATGGAAATCAAAGGTAAGATAAATAATTTGGAAAGCTTTGAGGAAAATATATATAAAAGGATATATCAATTAGAAAAAGAAATTAGCACTTTGGAAATAGCAATAAAAGAATATAAGCAATCGTTAGAGAAAATAGAACAATTGGAAATTAAAAAAAATGATCTAATAGTATCCTATAATAAGTCCATAACAAACTATAGACTTAAGGATGATAATTACAAAAATCAACTAGATAATATATATAGGAAATTAAATAACAATAAAGTAGAATTACAAGGGAAGATATCAAATTACAATTTATTAAAAAACATGCAAGAGGATTATGAAGGATATTTTAAAAGTGTAAAAAATTTGATGATAGCATATAAAAAAGATGAAATACTAAATGGAAAATTGGTAGGACTTGTGGCGGATTTAATAAGTGTAGAAGAAAGATACGAGAAAGCTGTAGACGTGGCATTAGGTGGAAGTTTACAAAACGTAGTTACATGGGATGAAGAGGATGCAAAATTTATTATAGAATATTTGAGAAAAAACAACTTAGGTAGAGTAACTTTTTTGCCCTTGACTACTATAAGAGGTAGTACTATTAATATTAATTCAAAAGATAGAGAGGACCTAAAGATAATAGGTTTAGGCTCGGAATTGGTTAAATATAATGTTAAATATAAAAATATTGTTGAATATTTACTAGGAAGAACTATAGTTGTTGAAAAACTTGATGATGCTACTTCTGTGGCTAGTAGATTTAATTATAGGTATAGAATAGTTACTTTGGAAGGAGATATAATAAACACTGGGGGATCAATGACTGGTGGTAGTATGAATAGATCTAGCGGTAATCTTTTAAATAGAGGTTATAGGCTGGGAAAACTCAAAAATGAGATAAATGATTTAACAGAAATTCAAAGAAAACTTGAAAGAGAAAAAAAAGATATTCAACTTAAGCAAGAAGAAAATATTAAACAATTAGCTCAATATGAAGAGCTATTACAAAGTTTGAATATTGAAATAGTTAAGCTGGAAAATCAAAAGAATAATATTGCTAACCAAATGAAAAATGCTAATGATTCTATTTTTAAATGTAAAGAGGAAATATCTAAATTAAATCAAGAGCTAAAGGATATAGAACAAGAGAAGGAAGATTTAAAAAGTAAATCGAATATTTATGAAATAGAAAATCAAAATATCAAAAGTAATATAGAAATCCTTATGGAACAATTTGAATCCATTAAGGAAATTAAAGAAATGCTAGTTAAGGAAGTAACAGATTTAAATATTCAGATAAATTTATTAGAAAATAAATTGCTGAATAAGGAAGAGAAAAAATGTAGTATTCAACAAGAGTTAGAAGATTTAAAGGTATTAATAGAAAAGAAAAAAATAGAACTTAAAAATTTAACAAATGAGATAGAAAATACGGATATTCTCATGGATTCCACAAATGAAAATATCGATAAATTAGTTGCACTAGAGGAGGACAAGGATAAGCAATTAAATTTTTTACAAAATAAACGGTCTGAGGGAATGAAAGATTACTATATTCATCAAAATCAGCTAAAGAAGGTTAATGATGATTTAAATCAATTGGAAAAAATTAAAAATAAATATGAAGTAAAAGAAGCTAAAAACATGGTTCAATTAGAAAATATAAAATTAAGGCTAAAAGAGGATTATGAGCTTTCTTTTCAAGAAGCATTGGATTTATGGATCGAAATAGACAATATGGATAAAGCTGTTTTAGAGGTAAAAAAATTACAAGAAGATATAAAAGGACTTGGAAATGTAAATTTAAATTCCATTGAAGAATATAAGGCTTCTAGGGATAGATTAGAATTTTTAACAAAACAAAAAGATGATTTACTTGCTGCTAAAGCTAATCTAAAAAAAGTAATTAAAGATATGGATAAGAAAATGGAGGAACAGTTCTTAATTAGTTTTAATGAAATAAGGGATAATTTTAATCAAATTTTTAGCACACTGTTCCATGGAGGAAAAGCCGATTTGATTTTAGAGGATGAGGATAATATTCTTACTTGTGGAGTAGAAATAAAAGCTCAACCACCAGGAAAAAAATTACAAAACCTTTCATTACTTTCTGGAGGTGAAAAATCGCTGACAGCAGTAGCGTTATTATTTGCAATAATACAAACTAAACCAACTCCTTTTTGTATATTAGATGAAATTGATGCAGCATTAGATGAAGCTAATATAAATAGATATACGAATTATCTTAAGAGTTTATCTAACAATACTCAGTTTATAATTATAACCCACAGGAAAAGTACTATGGAAATTGCAGATATATTATATGGTGTAACCATGGAAGAAGAAGGGGTCAGTAAAATTATCTCTGTAAAATTAACAGATGATTTAGATGAAATAGCTAGCTAGGAGGAAAAATATGTTCAAAAATTTGTTTAAACGAAATAAAAAAAATGAAAATGAAAATAAGGATAAGGCAAAATTATATAAACAGGATGTAGCAGAAGATAAATTAAAAGAGGATTATTATTTAGAGGAAAAAACAGATGGGAAAAAAGAAAATGCTAATGAAGACAAATCTAAACAAGGTTTTTTTGAAAAATTAATGCATGGATTGGATAAAACTAGGAAAGAGATGACTAATAGGATTGATAATGTTTTAAAATCCTATACTAAAATAGACGAGGAATTGTTTGATGATTTAGAGGAAATATTGGTAACTGCAGATGTGGGAATAAAAACTACCATGAAGATTACCGATAGACTAAAGGATAGGGTTAAGGAAGAAAAAATTAAGGATCCTGAATTAATTAGAGATTTATTAAAGGATGAAATAAGGAATTTAATGATCCAATCTGAAGAAAAAAACAAATTGATATTAGAACCGTCTCCTGCTGTAATATTGGTTGTAGGGGTTAATGGGGTTGGTAAAACAACTACCATAGGTAAATTAGCTTATAATTTAAAGAAAAAGGGTAAGAAAGTTATAATTGCTGCAGGAGATACTTTTAGGGCAGCTGCTATTGAACAACTTGAAGAATGGGGAAATAGGGCTGGAGCTGATATTATAGCCCATAACGAAGGAGCTGATCCTGCTGCAGTTATATTTGATGGAATCCAGGCATCAAAGGCCCGTAAAGGTGATGTATTAATATGTGATACTGCTGGAAGGCTACACAATAAAAAAAATTTGATGAATGAACTTAATAAAATATTTCGTGTAGTAGAAAGAGAGTACCCTGAGGCTCAAAAAGAAGTTTTATTAGTATTAGATGCAACCACTGGACAAAATGCTATATCTCAAGCTAAAGTATTTAAGGAAGTTTGTGATATTACTGGCGTGGCTTTAACTAAATTGGATGGGACGGCAAAAGGTGGAGTAGTAATTGCTCTACAATCGGAATTAGGTTTACCAGTAAAACTTGTAGGAGTAGGAGAAGGAATAGAAGATTTACAACCTTTTAGCACTGATGATTTTGTTGAAGCTATTTTCGGATAAAATAATTTGATTTATTTTTCAATTATATATTGACAAATTTTAAAAATTATAATAGAATAGCACTGTCAAGCAAAAAGCTTGACAGTGCTATTTAGATTGGTGATAAAATGGTTAAAAAGTTAGTAGAGATTGGTATATTATTTGATTTTTATGGGAAATTGCTAAGTGAAAGTCAATATGATATTGTGGAATTATACTATATCCATGATCTATCTCTTACAGAAATAGGTGAAGAATTAGGTATAAGTCGTCAAGCTGTATATGATACTCTTAAGCGAGCAGAGCATAAGTTATATGAATACGAAGATATACTTGGTCTTGTAAGTAAATTTAATTCTAGCAATAGGGACATAAAAAAAATTGCTAATATAATAGATGAGATAGAAAGGGAATCTAAAGATATAGATAATAAAAAAATAGAACAGAAGGCAAAAGAATTACAGGATATAGTTAGTAGATTAATAGATAATAGCCGGGAGGTCGTAGATTGATGGTATTTGAAAGCTTATCCGAAAAGTTACAAAATGCATTAGGTAAACTGAAAGGTAAAGGAAAACTTTCAGAAAAAGATGTGGATATAGCTATGCGAGAGGTAAGATTGGCCCTCTTGGAGGCTGATGTTAATTTTAAAGTGGTAAAAGATTTTGTAAACAAAGTAAAAACAAGGGCTGTTGGTGCAGAAGTTATGGAAAGTTTAACTCCTGGGCAACAGGTAGTAAAAATTGTAAACGAAGAATTAACTAATCTAATGGGAGAAAAAGAAGAAAAATTAAATTTATCACCAACACCGCCAACAGTAATTCTTATGTGTGGATTACAAGGTGCAGGTAAAACTACAACATCTGGAAAATTGGCTTATAATCTTAAAAAACAGAATAAGAAACCTTTATTAGTTGCTTGTGATGTATATAGGCCTGCAGCTATAAAACAATTGGAAGTAGTTGGAGAGCGAGTTGGAGTGCCTGTTTTCTCAATGGGAGATAAAAAAAATCCAGTGGATATTGCCAAAGCAGCTATGGAATATGGAAGAAAAAATAGTAATGATTGTATTATAATAGATACTGCAGGCAGACTTCATATTGATGAAGAACTTATGGATGAGCTTAAAAATATTCAAGCTGCCGTTAATCCTCAGGAGGTTTTATTAGTAGTTGATGCCATGACTGGTCAAGATGCAGTTAATGTGGCAGAAAGTTTCAATGACATATTAGATATTACTGGAATAATTTTGACCAAATTAGATGGGGATGCTAGAGGAGGTGCAGCTTTATCTATTAGAGCTGTTACTGGTAAACCCATAAAATTTGTTGGTATGGGTGAAAAAATAGACCAGTTGGAACCTTTCCACCCTGATAGAATGGCCTCTAGGATATTAGGCATGGGGGATGTTTTAAGCCTAATAGAAAAGGCTCAAGCCTCAATTGATGAGAAAAAGGCATTAGAATTGGAGAAAAAAATTCGTTCTCAACAATTTACCCTTGATGATTTTTTAGATCAATTAGATCAGATGAAAAACTTAGGACCTTTAGATGAATTGATAGGTATGATTCCTGGGGTCAATGCCAAAGCTATGAAAGGATTAAATGTAGATGAGAAGGAAATAGTTAAGATACAAGCTATTATACAGTCTATGACCCCTGATGAAAGGGAAAACCCTGTTATTATTGATAGTAGTAGAAGAAAAAGGATTGCAATGGGTAGTGGAACAAATGTACAAGATGTAAATAGGCTTTTAAAACAGTTTAAAGAGACTAAGAAAATGATGAAGCGATTTAATGATATGGAAAAAACCATGAAGAAAAAAGGGAAATTTGGGTTCCCCTTTTTCTAGATAGATATTTTAAACAGCAGGAGGTGAAAATATGGCAGTTAAAATTAGATTAAGAAGAATGGGTGCTAAGAAGAACCCTTTTTATAGAATTGTAGTTGCTGATTCTCGTTCCCCAAGAGATGGGAGATTTATTGAAGAAATAGGCTATTACAGTCCTTTAACTGAGCCTAAGACGATTAAAATAGATGATGAAAAGGCTACAAAATGGTTGAATAATGGTGCCAAACCAACAGATACAGTTGATAGATTGTTTAGAGAAAATGGCATATATGATAAGCTTAAGGATAAGTCAACAGAAGAATAATTTCTAGGAGGTGCTAATAAGAATGGGTGAACTAGTAGAGATAATAGCAAAAGCACTTGTAGATAATCCTGATGAAGTAGAGGTAAATGAAATTGAAGGTACACAATCAGTAATAATTGAGTTAAAGGTTGCTGAAGAAGACATGGGAAAGGTAATTGGTAAACAAGGTAGAATTGCAAAGGCTATTAGAACAGTAGTAAAAGCAGCTGCTATTAAAGAAAACAAAAGAGTAGTAGTAGAAATTATTCAATAGAGGGGATTAGAATCTAATTCCCTTTATATTATATTTTGGTGGGTGGAAATATGAACTATACTCAGGTAGGGAAAATAATAAATACCCATGGAGTTAAAGGTGAAGTAAAAGTTTATCCACTAACAAACAACATATATAGATTTGACCAGCTGAAAAAAGTTTATTTAGGTAAAGATAAATTAAAAGTTGAGGTTGAAAAAATTAGATACCATAAAGAAATGGTTATAATTAAATTTATGGGAATTAACGACATAAATCAGATAATATCTTTTAAAGATGATTTCATCTATGTAGATGAAGAAGATAGAATAGAATTACCTGAAGGACATTATTTTATCTATGACATTATAGGATGTATTGTGTATAATACTCATGGAGAAAAAATTGGTACTGTTGTAGATGTTATCCAATCAGCAAGTAATGATGTATATGTTGTGAAAGAATATGATATAGATAAAGAATATTTGATTCCAGCAATAAAGGAGTTTATTATTCATGTAGATGTTGATAAAAAAAAGATAATAATAGACCCAATTGAAGGAATGATAGAATGAGAATTGATGTGCTTACTCTATTCCCTGAGTTATTTGATAGTTTTGAGGAATGGAGTATAATAGGCAGAGCTATAGAAAAAGGCATATTTACCCTTAATAAAATAGATATTAGGGATTTCTCCAAAGATAAACACAAACGTGTAGATGATTATCCTTATGGAGGAGGCCCTGGAATGGTAATGAGACCTGAGCCTATATATGATGCTATATCTAGTGTAAAGAAGGATAACTCCATAGTTATATATCTATCGCCCCAAGGGAAAAATTACAACCAAGAGTTAGCTAACATATTGGCTGAAAAGGAACATTTAATCCTTCTATGTGGCCATTATGAAGGTGTAGACAATAGGATTATGGAACATTATATAGATATGGAAATTTCTATTGGAGATTATATATTAACTGGTGGAGAGATTCCTGCTATGGTCCTTATAGATTCTATTGTTAGATTGTTACCTGGAGCTTTAGGAAATAGGGAATCCATTGTAAATGAGTCCCATTACGATGGTTTACTTGAGTATCCTCAATATACTAGGCCAAGAACTTTTAATAAAATATCTGTGCCAGATATTCTATTATCTGGGAATCATAAAAAGATTGAGGAGTGGCGTAGATATAAGGCTATAGAGACTACCTATATAAAAAGGCCTGAGCTCTTAGATAAGCGTTTATTAACTAAGGAGGAAAAAGAAATACTTAAAGATATTAAGCAAAAATTAAAGGATAAAAATTAGTTGTATTTTGTATTTTCATATGCTATAATACACAAGGTATAAGAAGTACGGACGGTCCTCTACCATAAGGTAAGAACGTCTAGGGAGAAGGGAGGTTTGAACAGTGGATGTTATTAAGGTTTTAGAGGATGAACAATTAAGAAATGATTTGCCTGATTTTAATGTAGGTGATACTGTTCAAGTTCATTATAAGGTTAAGGAAGGAACTCGTGAAAGAGTGCAGATATTTGAAGGTACAGTTATAAAAAGACAAGGTGGAGGAATTAGAGAAAGTTTTACCGTAAGAAGATTATCTTATGGTGTAGGTGTGGAGAGAACTTTTCCTCTACATTCTCCTAGGATTGAAAAAATCGTGGTAACTAGAAAAGGTAGGGCTAGAAGAGCAAAGCTTTACTATCTACGTAAAAGACAAGGTAAAGCTGCTAAGGTAAAGGAAAAAAGAATGCATTAATGTATTGGGACTAGAATAGTCCCAATTTTATTTTAAAAAGCAGGTGATTTGTATGAATATAAATTGGTATCCTGGTCATATGAAAAAGGCAAAAGAATCCATTAAGAAAAATCTATCATTAGTCGATTTAGTATATGAAGTAATAGATGCAAGAATCCCTTATAGTAGCCGTAATCCAGAAATAGATAATATTATTGGTGATAGACCAAGACTTATCATTTTAAATAAGTCAGGTTTAGCTGATGAAAAGGCAAATTTAATCTGGGAAGAATATTTTAAATCTAAAGGAATTTTAGCAATAAGTGTAGATAGCCTTAATAATAAGGGTATAGATGATATAATCAGCTTATCCTACAAACTTACAAAAGATAAAAGGATGGTTTTGGAGAAAAAAGGCATAAAAAATAGGCCTATAAGGGCAATGATACTAGGTATACCTAATGTAGGAAAATCTACTCTTATCAATAGCCTTTCTAAGAGAAAAGGGGCTAAAGTGGGAAACAAACCAGGAGTAACTAAAGGAAACCAGTGGATCAAAATTAAAGGAGATTTGGAATTATTGGATACTCCTGGAATATTATGGCCCAAATTTGAAGATAGATATATAGGATTAAATTTAGCCTTTACTGGTGCTATAAAAGATGAATTATTGGACATAGAGACATTATCCTTAGAACTTATTGAAAAACTTAATTCTATTTCAATAAGTTATATAGAAAAGCGCTATAATATAGTAACTCAGGCCAAAACAAACTATGATATTATAATGGAAATTGGTAGAAAAAGAGGATGTATTGTTAAAGGTGGAGAGGTTGATTTTGAAAAAGCTTCTCGAATAGTTATAGATGAGTTTAGAAAAGGACTTTTAGGAAGAATAACATTGGAGTTACCAAAGGATTTGAGGTGATATATTGCTAAATATTGAAAAAAAGCTACAGGATAAAGGGTATAATTTTATTGCTTGTATCGATGAAGTGGGTAGAGGCTGTTTAGCAGGAGATGTGGTAGCTTGTGCTATAATAATGCCCAAGGGTATGATAATAGAAGGAGTTAAAGATTCAAAAAAATTAACAGCTACAAAACGAGAAAGTTTATATTCTGAAATAATTAAAAACTCAATTGCTGTAGGTATTGGTCAAGTAGGGCCAGAAACTATAGACAGGATAAATATAAAGGAAAGCACAAAGCTTGCTATGAAAAAGGCCGTATTAAATTTAAAAGATAAGAAAAACATGTGTGTAACTCCAGATTATTTATTAATAGATGCTGAAAGGATATCCTTGGATATACCTCAAACTAGTTTGATTAAAGGAGATGAAATTAGTCATGGCATTGCATGTGCTTCCATAGTTGCAAAAGTATATAGGGATAAACTATGTGAAACATGGGATAAACAATATCAAGGCTATAAAATATATAAAAATAAAGGATATGGTACAAAAGAACACAGGGAAGCCATTAAGTTAATAGGGCCCTCACCTATACATAGAATATCTTTTCTAGGGAACATTTTAGGAAAGTAAGGTGGTGAAAATATTTTGAAAATAGAAGGCTTATTTAATATGGATAATATTTTTAGAAATAAAGATGGGATTCTATTGAAAGAAGGAGATTTAATTGAAGGGGAGATTCTAGAAATAATAGGTGATAGAGCCATACTTAATATAAAAGAATTAGGTACTATAAAAGCAAATATACAAGGAGATCTGAGTCAGTACGAAAAAAAGTATTTAAAATTTACTATAAAGGCTATGTTACCCAATAAAATTGAAATAACTCCTATTGTTGAAGGAGATAGAACTTATAATCTAGATATAGAGATTAAAAAGGATGAATACCTGACTAATATATTAAAGGAATTTGATATACAAAAAGATCCCATTTCTATAGAATTTTTAGACAGTTTAATAAAATATAATGTTTCCATAAATAGAAACAATTTAGAAAATGGGATTAGAATATTGGATAAATTAGAACAAATAATAAACATTACTCAGGAAGAGGTAATTTTACCAGCCTATTTTCATGAAAAAATGGGGTTTTTAGGAGATGAAGATATTAGAAATTTTTTAATACAAATAACAGATGAAAATAATGAACAATTAGATGTTTCCAACTACATAAAAGAGCAATTTAGTCATTTGTTAGAAAAAGAAACTATAGATTCAAATCTAATTAAAACTATTGCATTTTTTGTTAAATATGAAATAAAACCAAGTATAAAAAACATAAACTACTTTTTAGAATTAGTTGAAAACCCTTATATGTTCTTTGAAGATTACAAAGTTATTGAGACTCTTGGGGCAAAAGAGTTTACAAAATATCACAAAAAAGCTATTATTAAAAGTGGCGAGTCTAATATAATAGAACAGAATATCATAAAACATAAGATTACGATAGAAGAAATTGTTCAATTATTTAAATATAATAAAGTTAAATTGGATAAAAATATTATTACGGGTATGGAGGAATTACAAAACAAATTGGATTTTTTGCAGGAGCTTCGAGAACACTTAAATATTATTTTTTTGCCTTTAATATTTGATGAAATCAAAAAAGAGGGTTATATTACCTTAATAAAGGATAAGAGAAAAAACGCAAATGCTAAAGAAACAATTAACATTTATATTAAATTACAAACCAATAAATTAGGAATTGTAGATATTTCCTTAAAAATAATTGATGATAAAATTAATATATTATTTAATGAATTAAAAGAAGAGGATATAATTCTTTTTAAAAATAGAGAAAATCTGCTAAAGGAAATGGTAGATACTACAGGCTATAAGATTGATAATATTAGTTATTCAACTAATAAAGGGAATAATATATTGGATCATTTGATTGTAAATCCAAAGCCTGTCTATAATTTAGATGTGCAGGTGTAAAAGAATGAATAAGAATAATGATAAAATTAAAAAAAAGGCAGTTGCATTATCCTATAAGAAAGAATATAATGCTCCAAAGGTAATTGCAAAGGGTCAGGGAGAGATTGCAGATAAAATCATAGAAAAAGGGAAAGAAGAAGGAGTTCATGTACATAGGGACGAAAAATTAATTGAAGATCTAATAGATTTGGAATTACATCAAGAGATACCTAGGGAACTTTATGAAGCAGTATCAGAAATTATATTATTCGTATATCTTCTTGATAAAGAAAAAGGAGGTTTTAATAATCGATAATAAAGAAAAAGGTAGAATAGGGGAAGAATTGGCAACAAAATATCTTAAGTCTAATGGATACAATGTATTAGAAAGAAATTATAGAACCAATATGGGAGAGATAGATATTATAGCCATAAAATCTAATTTATTAATTTTTATTGAAGTTAAAACCCGAACTAGTACTTATTTTGGTTACCCCTATGAAGCCGTAAATATAAAAAAACAAGATAAGATTATAAAAACTTCTTGGATGTATATGAAACAAAAGAAATTATTTGACTATCAAGTGAGATACGATATAATAGAAGTGTTTTTGACTAAAAAATATAAAATAAACCATATAGAAAATGCATTTTGTAGATAATAGCAAAAAAAAGGAGCATTCTCACTATTACCTAGGGAATAAATATACTTTTTCAACAAAAGGGGGGCCTTGTTATGTATTCTAAAGTTAATACCTGTGTATTGCAGGGATTAAATGGATATATTATAGAGGTAGAAACAGATTTATCTAGGGGATTACCAGTATTCAACATAGTAGGATTAGCTGATACATCGATTAAAGAATCAAAAGAGAGAGTACGCACTGCCATAAAGAATAGTGGATATGTATTTCCATTAAATAGGATTACTGTCAACCTAGCTCCAGCAAATTTAAGAAAAGAAGGCTCACAACTTGATTTATCCATCGCTGTAGGGCTCCTAATTGCTATGGGTGTTATTGATAATATACATGGTAATAATATAGCATTTATAGGGGAACTTGGTTTAGATGGGAAGTTAAATCCTATAGAAGGTGCCTTACCAATGGTTATATCAATGCGTGAATTAAATATAAAAAAATGTATAGTTCCTTATGAAAATAGGGATGAGTCAGCAGTTGTGGAAGACATAGAAATTATACCTGCTAAAAGTTTAAGACAGGTAGTAAATTTCCTTAACGGTAATGAAAATATTGCACCTTATAAGACAAATACTACAGTGGAAGATAATATAGAAGGGTATAATTTAGATTTTAGTGATATACGAGGGCAGGATAGTTTAAAACGTGCCTTAGAAGTAGCGGCTGCTGGGTCTCATAATACTTTAATTATAGGGCCACCAGGAGCAGGTAAGACTATGGCTGCGAGAAGACTTCCTACTATATTGCCTACCCTTACTTTTGATGAGGCAGTTGAAGTAACAAAGATATATAGTGTTGCTGGTATGCTAAAGTCCAACGCTTTGATAAGAAATCGCCCCTTTAGATCCCCCCATCATACTGCATCTGCAACATCGTTAATTGGCGGAGGTAGGATACCTAAACCAGGAGAGGTTTCTTTAGCTCATAATGGAGTATTGTTTTTAGATGAGTTACCAGAATTTAAAAAGGAAGCCATTGAAGCATTAAGACAACCAATGGAAGATGGAGTGGTGACTATATCTAGAATCAATGCTACTTTAACCTATCCATCTGATTTTATGATGATAGCTAGTATGAATCCATGTCCCTGTGGTTATTATGGGGATCCATATCATGAGTGTAGTTGTACCCAAAATAATATTGATAGATATTTATCTAAGATCAGTAATCCTCTATTAGATAGAATAGATATCCATATTGAGGTGTTGCCAGTAGAGTATAAAGATTTAAATGATGATAGAAAATTAGATACTTCTGAGAAAATAAGAGCTAGAGTAAATAATGCAAGGAAAATTCAACTAGAAAGATATAAGGGAAAAAATATATATAGCAATTCCCAGCTAGGAACAAAGGATATAAAAAAATATTGTAAGCTAACTAAGGAAGCTGAACTTATAATGAAACAAGCTTTTAAAAAATATAGATTTAGTGCTAGAACATATAATAAAATACTAAAGGTAGGAAGAACAATTGCAGATTTAGATGAAGACCATATGATTCAAGATAAACATATATTAGAAGCTATAAGGTATAGAAGCTTGAATAATAAGTATTGGGGGTAGTAGATGTGAAAGGGATTTCCAATAGAAAAGTTTTAATATGGTTAAATAGCCTTGGGATTGGAAATAGGAATATTGATAAATTGATGAAACAAATTCCCCAGCTAACAGATATTTGGTGGGCTTCTAGTGAGCAATTATATAGTTTGAAAGGTATAAAATCTAAAATAATAGAAAAAATCATACACTATCGAAATAATGATTATATAAATAAATTATTTTTTATGATTGAAGAACAAAATATAAGAGTAACTACTGTACTAGACGTGGATTACCCTAAGAGGCTTTATCATATATACGATAATCCAAAAGTTATATATAGCCGGGGAGAATGGAGTGAAGAAGATGATCTTTCTATTGCTGTAGTGGGTTCTAGAAAAGCTACAAACTATGGAAAGTGGGCTACTGAAAAAATCGTTAAGGAATTAGTTGATTTGGATGTAACTATAGTTAGTGGCCTGGCCTTAGGTATAGATGCTATAGCTCATAAAGTAGCTTTAGAAGAAAATGGAAGAACTATAGGGATTTTAGGAAATGGTTTAGATATAGTATACCCAAAACAGAATGAAGGTTTATATGAGGAAATTCCAAGAAAGGGTGCTATTATAACCGAATATTTTCTAGGTATACCACCACTAGCTCACAATTTTCCACAACGAAATAGAATGATAAGTGGATTATCGTTAGGAGTATTAGTTATTGAAGCTAAGGAAAGGAGTGGTTCCTTGATAACAGCACATCATGCTTTAGAGCAAGGGAAAGAAGTATTTGCTTTACCTGGCAATATTAATAGCATATTCAGCAGAGGAACTAACAAACTCATTAAAGATGGTGCTAAGCTTGTAATGGATATAGATGATATAATTGAGGAGATTTATGAATTACAAGATAAAATACATTCTCAAAAGAAGGAAGGAATAGATTTATCGGGTTTAAGCCCATTAGAAGTACAGATAATGGAAATAGTGCAGGAAGGACCTACACATAGAGACGCCATAACAATAAAGACTGGAGTGGATATCTCTACTGTGAATAGTGTACTTACTATATTAGAACTTAAAGGAATGATTAAAGAAATGACAGGTGGAATATTTACCTTGTCATAGGGAGTGTTATTTGGAGGTGTAAACATTGCAAAAAAACCTAGTCATAGTTGAGTCACCTGCAAAAGCAAAAACTATTGGAAAGTTTTTAGGGAAAAATTATAAGGTTAAGGCTTCTGTAGGACATGTAAGGGATTTGCCTAAAAGTACTTTAGGTATTGATATAAAAAATAATTATAAACCTAAGTATATTACAATCAGAGGAAAAGGACCGGTGGTAAAAGAATTAAAGGATGAAGCAAAAAAATCCAATAAGATTTTTTTAGCTACCGACCCAGACAGAGAAGGAGAAGCTATTTCATGGCATTTAGCTCATATATTAAAAATACCAGAAGATGAATTGGTTAGAGTAGAATTTAATGAAATAACAAAGGATGCTGTATTAAATGCTATGAAAAGGCCAAGAGCTATTGACAAAAATCTTGTAGATGCCCAACAAGCTAGGAGAATATTGGATAGATTAGTAGGATATAAAATAAGTCCTTTGCTTTGGCGAAAAATTAGAAGAGGTTTAAGTGCAGGTAGAGTCCAATCGGTAGCGGTAAAATTAATATGTGATAGGGAGAAAGAAATAAAAGCTTTTGTGCCTCAAGAATACTGGAGTATCAAAGCTTTAGTAGAAAAAGATAAAATACCTTTTGAGGCAAATTTTTATGGAATAGTAGAAGATGGAAAAGATAAAAAAATTGAAATTTCCAATAAAGAAGAAGTAGATAAGATAATCAATAGTATTGATAAAAATAATTTTGTTGTAGAAGAGATAAACAAAGGGAGTAAGAGAAGAAATCCTTATGCACCTTTTACTACAAGCACTCTTCAACAGGAGAGCTCAAAAAGATTGAGATTTTCTACTAAAAAAACTATGGCAATTGCACAACAACTTTATGAAGGAGTAGATATTAAGGGGGAAGGTACAGTAGGACTTATAACCTATATGAGAACTGACTCTACTAGAGTGTCAAATGAAGCAGTAAAGTTAACAAAATCTTTTGTCATTAATAATTATGGTAAGGCTTATAGTAATGGAGGGAAAACCTATACTAATAAGAGCAAAAAAGAAGCTCAGGATGCCCATGAAGGCATTAGACCTACATCAGTATTGAGAAAGCCAGAAGATATAAAGGCCTCCTTAACTTCAGAACAATATAAGTTATATGATTTAATTTGGAGAAGATTTGTTGCTTCTCAGATGAGCCCTGCTAAATATGATACTATATCCGTTAGAATTGTTTCAAATGGGAATGTGTTTAGAGCTTCTGGTTCAAAGTTAAAATTTGATGGCTTTTTAAAGATATATGATAATAAAGATGACAAAGAAAAAGATTTGGAAATACCAACTTTAGTTGAAGGGGAAAAGCTAAAGGTAAATAAAATAGAATCTAATCAACATTTTACCCAGCCTCCTTCTAGATATACAGAAGCATCATTGATTAAGACAATGGAGGAGCTAGGAATAGGAAGACCTAGTACTTATGCACCAACTATATCCACAATATTAAATAGGGAATATGTAAGTTTAAACAATAGATCCTTTATACCTACTGAATTGGGAATATTAGTAAATGATTTATTAGAAGAGTATTTTGAAGATATAGTAAATGAAGAGTTTACTGCAGAATTAGAAGAAAAGCTAGATAAAATAGCTGAAGGTGAATATAAATGGCAATTAGTAGTAGATGATTTCTATAAGGATTTTGAAGTGGTATTAAAAAAAGCTGAAGAAGAAATAGAAGAAATAGAAATTAAAGATGAAGTAACTGATGAAGTATGTGAAAAATGTGGCAGAAATATGGTCATAAAACATGGACGATATGGAAAATTTTTAGCTTGTCCAGGATATCCTGAATGTAAAAATACTAAAGCTATAGTAGATGAGTTAGATATTCCTTGTCCATTATGTGGTGGCAATATTATAAGAAGAAGATCCAGAAAGGGGAGATTGTTTTACGGGTGTAGCAATTACCCAGATTGTAATTTTATTTCTTGGGATGAACCCATAAAGGAAAAATGTCCTCAGTGCAATGGTATTATGGTCAATAAAAAGACAAAAAAAGGTACTATTATACAATGTATAAATAAAGAATGTGGATATAAAAAGATAGAAAAAGAATAAAATATCCTGTACATTTTGTTAAAAATATAGTAATCTATTATATGTGTGGCTAAATATTCAGAATTGTCTATTAACCAAGTTGTGAATCGAGGTGTTGGAATTGTTAAAGGGTACTACTATTGTAGCAGTTAAAAAGGAAGGAAAAGTTGCTATAGCTGGAGATGGACAGATTACCTTTGGTAATGCAACTATTATGAAAAATACTGCAAAAAAAGTTCGAAAAATATATAACGATAATGTTATAATAGGATTTGCTGGTTCAGTTGCCGATGCACTTACTTTGGCAGAGATCCTAGAGGAAAAATTAGAACAATATAGTGGGAATCTTAAAAGGGCTGCTGTAGAGTTAGCTAAAGAATGGCGAAGGGATAAAGTTTTAAGACGCTTAGAAGCTATGCTAATTGCAGCAGACGATGAAAACTTACTCCTTATTTCCGGAAATGGAGAAGTAATAGAGCCAGAAGACGGAATAATTGCCATAGGTTCTGGAGGTAACTATGCCTATGCTTCTGGTAAAGCCCTTCTAAAGCATTCGGACTTAAACGCAGAGGAAATAGCCCAGGAATCTATATTAATTGCTTCATCCATATGTATTTATACTAATAACAATATTACCATTGAGGTAATTTAGGAGGGATAATATATGGTTGAGCTTACACCAAAGGAAATAGTTGAAGAGTTAGATAAGTATATTATTGGACAAAAAAAAGCTAAGAAAGCTGTAGCTATTGCATTGAGAAATAGATATAGAAGAAACCTATTATCTGAAGAATTTAAAGAAGAGATAAGACCGAAAAATATCCTTATGATAGGTCCAACAGGAGTAGGTAAAACTGAGATAGCTAGAAGATTGTCTAAGCTGGTGGAAGCGCCTTTTATAAAAGTAGAAGCTACAAAATTCACAGAAGTTGGATATGTTGGAAGAGATGTAGATTCGATGGTTAGAGACTTAGTAGAAGAATCTATTCGAATGGTTAAAGTTGAGAAAATCGAAGAAGTTTATGGGAAAAGCGAAAAAATTGCTGACGAAAAGATACTAGATATATTAATTCCTATATCTTCAAAGAGAAAGAGTTCTAATCCATTGGAAGCTTTGTTCAGTACAAAGGAAGAAGAAGACGAAAATTCATTAAAGGAAAAAGAACATATAATGAATAAACGAAATGAAATAAGGGAAAAATTGTTAAAGGGGGAACTAGAAAACGAAGTCATAGAGATAGAAGTTGAAGATAATTATAACTCTACTATAGAATTGTTTAGCGGCTTTGGTATGGAAGAATACAATATAAACATGGAAGATATATTTGGAGATTTTTTACCTAAGAAAACTAAGAAGAAAAAGGTTACCATAAAAGAGGCCAGAAAGATAATAGGCAATCAAGAAGCACAAAAACTTATAGACATGGATGAGGTTACAAGATTAGGAATAGATAAAGCCCAGGAAACAGGAATCATTTTTATTGACGAAATTGACAAGATTGCTGGAAAAGATTATAGTGGAGGATTAGATGTTTCTAGAGAAGGAGTCCAGCGTGATATACTACCAATTATAGAAGGTACTACAGTCATGACAAAATATGGCCCTGTAAAAACAGATCATATATTGTTTATTGCAGCAGGTGCTTTTCATGTTTCAAAGGTAAGTGATTTAATTCCTGAAATTCAAGGGAGATTTCCTATTAGAGTTGAATTAGAAAATCTAACTGAAGAAAACTTTGTTGAAATACTTACTAAGCCTAAAAATGCTATAATAAAACAATATCAACTACTATTAAGTACAGAGGGTGTTAATTTAAAATTTACTGAGGAAGCTATCAAAGCTATTGCTAAAGCTGCATATATTACAAATGAACAATCTGAAAATATAGGTGCAAGGAGATTACAGACAGTTTTAGAAAAATTATTGGAAGATATTTCATTTGAAGCTTCTAATCTAGATAATAGGGATATAGTCATAGATGAGGCTTATGTAAATAAAAAATTAATGACAGATATACAACAAAGAGATATATCAAAATATATATTATAGAAGGAGGATATAGTTGATGGAAAGTTTATTACAAAAAACAAGAAGATTAAATAAGACATTACAAAGCTCAGGTTCAAAGCCTGTATCGTTTCAAGAACTAAGTAAAATACTCAGTGAAATATTAGATGCAAATGTTTATATAGCTAGTAGAAAAGGCAGGGTATTAGGATATGAATTATCTACTGGGTTTGATTGCGATATAATCCAATCTGAGATAGTTAAAGAGAAAAGATTTCCTAAAAAGTATAATGATGAATTATTGAAAGTAGAAGAAACAAAAGAAAATGTAGAAGAAATTACTGAATGTGTATTTGATCAAGTCTCAGAGTGTGATTATCCAGATAAAATTACTACTATAATTCCAATAAATAGTGGTGGTGTAAGATTAGGTACTTTAGTTTTAGCTCGTTTTGGTAGAGAATTTACTGAGGATGATTTGGTTTTGGCAGAATATAGTGCTACTATTGTAGGTATGGAGATACTTCGTTCTAAAAGTGAAGAAATGGAGGAAGAAGCTAGGAAGAGAGCTGTAGTTCAAATGGCAATAGATACCCTATCCTATTCTGAGTTAGAAGCCATGGAGCATATATTTGAAGAATTAGATGGTGATGAAGGTTTACTAGTAGCTAGCAAAGTTGCTGATAGAGTAGGCATTACCCGTTCGGTAATAGTTAATGCTCTACGTAAATTTGAATCTGCTGGGGTAATCGAATCTAGATCTTTAGGGATGAAAGGTACTCATATAAAGATCTTAAACGACAAGTTATTGGAGGAGCTAGAAAAGGTTAAAGAATAAAAAAATAGTGGGAAGTCCCACTATTTTTTTATTCTTTATTAGGCCTTAAGAAGGATTTACCATTTTTCATCAAAATACTACTACAAATATGGAGGAATATCTGGTATTATGTAGAATATAAGCAAAGAAACGCTAATATTTATTTTTAAATTTAAAAAATAAATTATATTGAATACAAATGTTGAAATTTATTGAATTTTGTAATAATATTTATTGTAAAGAGGTGATAAAGTGCTAAAGCAATTTTATAACAATGTGGACATATTAGGCAAAGCCTTAGATGGGGTGTGGTTGAGGAATAAAACTATAAATCATAATATAGCTAATGCTAACACACCAAATTACAAAAGATTAACTGTAAGCTTTGAAGATAAACTAAAGAAAGCAATGGAAAAAGAAGAAAACAAGTTAGTTAGAACTCACCCTAAACATTTTCCTATATCCAAAAGTATAAATGATATTAAACCTGAAATAATGGTAGATAGAAATTTCTCCTATAGATTTGATGAAAATAATGTAAATATAGATACTGAATCAGCAAATTTAGCAAAAAATACCATAATGTATAATGCTCTTGTAAGTCAAACCATAGATGAGTTTGATAAGATAAAAAATGTTATTAATGAAGGGAGTAAGTATTAATGGGTATGTTTGATACAATCAATATTAGTGCTTCTGCATTAACAGCAGAGAAAACTCGTATGGATATAATAAGCAAAAATATAGCAAATGCAAATACCACTAGAGCTACAGGGGGTATGCCATACAGGAGACAAATGGTAGTGTTTGAGGAAAATAAGGATAAATCTTTTTCTTCTTATTTAGATGAGTATAGCAATAAATTTACAGGTGGTGGAGTAAAGATAAGGGAAGTAGTTGAAGATAGTGCTCCATTTAGGTTAGTATATGAGCCTGGCCATCCTGATGCTAATGAAGATGGCTATGTAATGTTACCTAATGTAGAAATGGTAAAAGAAATGGTGGATATGATTGATGCTCAAAGGACTTATGAAGCCAATATCACCGCTATGAATGCAAACAAAACCATGTTGATGAAAGCTCTAGAAATAAGTAGGAGGTAATCATATGCAGATTAAAACAATTACTCCATATAAACAGATTTTTAATTATAAGGATGAAGAGTATAGCATAAAAAAAGAAAACTTAAAGTTTAGCAATTTATTGGAAGAATCGTTGGACAAGGTAAATCAATTGCAAAAAGAAAAAGAGGAATATAAAAATCTCCTTATTACAGGAGAAGTGGACAATCTTCATGATGTAACTATTGCAGCAGAAAAAGCTAATATTGCTCTTCAGTTGACTTTGAGTGTAAGAAATAAGATTGTAGAAGCCTATAAAGAGATTATGAGAATGCAGATATAGGAAATAATGTTGCAAGAAATGAGGTGTTAAGGTGGGGGAAACAATACAACATATGCGGAATCAATTGAATGAGTATTGGAATGAAATGGATAAAAGCAAACGAAAAAAAATACTTATTATTTCCGCTGCTATAATTATTATGATAATTATACTTACAATTGTACTTACTAGACCTAAATATGAAGTGCTTTACGAAGATCTATCTTTGAAGGATATGGCTCAAATAACTAAAAAATTAGATGAGATGGGGGTAAAGTGGAAAATCCCTGATAAAGATAATAATACTACTATATTAGTACCAGCTGATATGAAGAATAAGATAAAAATCGAATTAGCTTCTTATGGTTTGCCTAATGAAGGTTACAGTTTTATAGATGCGTTTAATGACAGTAGTTGGACCATGACAGATTACGATAAGAAGGAAAGGATGAAATATGCACTACAAAGCGAACTTTCATCCACCATATCGGAAATAGATGGCATTGAAAATGCTACTGTGTACATAGATGTGAAAGAAGGAACAGGTTTTGTACTAGAAGAGAACAAAATGGAAACCACAGCTTCGGTATTTATAGAAAGAACTGATAATAGACCACTAAAAGGTGAAACTGTAACTGCTATAAAAAATCTTGTAGCAGGTTCGATAAATATGGATCCAGAAAATGTGAAGATAATAGATAGTGAAGGCAAATTGTTGAGTGAAGAACATGAAGATGAAGATTTTTTATTGACAGATCAATTTGTTATAAAGCACAATTTAGAACTTAGAATAAATGACAGCTTACGGGAATTTTTAGAAAATGTCTTTGGGGATGGTAATGTAGATGTGAGATCTAGTGTTAAGATTAATTTTGATAGTGAAAGTACTAGTATAGTTGAATTTGCGCCTCCAATTGAAGGAAATGATGAAGGTTTAATTAGAAGTATGGAACAAATAGAAGAACATATGGCAGATGCTGCTGAAGGAGGAATACCTGGAGTAGACTCTAATGTGGATCCTGAAGATTACCAGATGATGGAAGATGGAAATGAACGCTATAGCAAGATTAGCAATACTATAAATTATGAATTAAATGAGATTAATAAAGAAATTAGAAAAGCACCAGGTCAAGTAGAAGACATTACTGTAGCTGTACTTATCAATAGAAATGCTTTAATTGATGGAGAATTCACACCAGGGTTAGAAGATGAAATTGCTGATTTGATCTATGCTGCAACAGGGTTAGATACAAAACAGGTAGAAGTTAAGGCTCAAAACTTTAGAAAGGACGATTTGGAAACAGCAGAAGAGAAAAGGGACATAAAGTGGTTGCCAATCATATTGTCTATCATTTTAGCATCAGCTGTAGTAGCTTATGTGGCGTATAGAAGACGCCAAGAGGATATTGAAGGGTTTGAACCAGAAATAGATGAAGAAACACTAATTGAGACTGAAGTACAGGATTTGGAATTTGAGACAGAAGAGTCTAAGATGAAGGTGCAAATAGATAAACTTGTTGATAATAAGCCAGAAGCAGTAGCACAATTACTAAGGACATGGCTAAATGAATAGGGTGATTTAATATGGCAAAGAGAGAATTTAATGGAAAAGAAAAAGCTGCTATATTGTTAATTTCTTTAGGTCCAGAGAAATCAGCAGAAATATTTAAGCATTTAAACGAAGAAGAAATAGAAGAGTTAACCTTACAAATTGCAAATACCCGAATGGTATCAGCAGAAGAAAAAAAAGAAGTTCTAGAAGAATTTTATCAACTTGCATTAGCTCAAGAGTATATATCAGAAGGTGGAATAAATTATGCTAAAGAAATTTTAGAAAGGGCTGTTGGGCCAGATAAGGCAGTAGATATAATAAGTAGATTAACTTCCTCCTTACATGTTAGACCTTTTGAATTTATAAGAAAGGCGGATCCAAATCAACTATTAAATTATATACAAAATGAACATCCCCAAACTATAGCTTTGATACTCTCATATCTTAATCCTAATCAAGCAGCTCAAATATTAGCCAATTTGCCACCAGAAAAACAAGGAGAGGTTACAAGGCGAATAGCAATAATGGATAGAACATCACCTGAAGTTGTAAAAGAAATTGAAAAGGTATTAGAAACTAAATTTTCTGGGATGTTGGCTCAAGATTTTACAACTACTGGAGGAGTACAGACTGCTGTTGATATATTAAATTCAGTAGATAGAGGTACTGAAAAGTTTATCATGGAAGAATTAGATATTAGAGATGCTGAGCTAAGCGAGGAAATAAGAAGGAGAATGTTTGTATTTGAGGATATAGTAGCCTTAGACAATAGAAGTATTCAAAGAATTATTAGGGAAATTGATAACTCCCAATGGGCTATTGCTTTAAAAGGTGCAAGTGAAGAGGTTAAGGAAGTAGTATTTGCAAATATGAGTAAACGACTTGTAGAAATGATAGAAGAAGATATAGAATTTATGGGTCCAGTAAGGATAAGGGATATTGAGGAAGCGCAACAGAATATAGTAAATGTAATTAGAAAACTTGAAGAAGACGGGGAAATAATCACTCCTAGAGGAGGAGATGAAATCATTGTCTAATATTATAAAATCTACAAGAATTATTGAAAGACAATTAGTATCTAGAGAAGAAGAAACAGATACCTCTATATATGAAGCTCTTTTAGAAGAAGCTAGAGAAAAATACGATGAAATAATTAAAGATGCAATGAAAACATCTGAAGAGATTATCAACTCTGCTTATGAAAAATCTGAAGAAGTCTTAAATAATACACACAAGAGAGCTCAAGATATATTTAAAGAAAGTGAAATAAAAGGATATGAAATTGGTCATAAAAAAGGCTATAAGGAAGGATATGACGATGGTTATTATAAAGGATACAAAGAAGGCAAAGAAGATTCAAAAAAATTAATATCCCAAGCTTTGGATATTAAAAAGGAATATATTGATAAGAGAAATTATCTATTAAAGGATGTAGAGAAGGATTTGATTCAACTGGTAATATCTGTTTATGAAAAGGTACTATATGAAAAAGTAGAAGAAGACGAAGAACTTATAGTATCCTTAATATTAAACGGAATAGATAATTTAGAAATATCACAAAAGTTAACTATAATAGTATCTGAAGAAGATTATGAAGCAGTTAAAAGATCTAAAGATATTATATTAGCAAAAGCAAGTTTGGTAGATGAAATAGATATACGGATAAATAGTGATATGATTAGAGGAGATTGTGTATTGGAAACTTCAAAGGGAAATGTAGATGTAAGTATAAACAATCAACTTAAAGAAATTAAAGATTTATTATTAACTATAATGAATAATGAGTGATATATATGGAAGATAGAATAGATATTAAGAAATATATAAAAGAAGTTAATAGGAGAAGATTTATAAAATACACTGGAAATATAACAAAAGTTACTGGATTAACTATAGAATCTAATGGACCTATGGCTACCATTGGGGAACTTTGTTATATATATCCTCACAATAGTTTGGAACCTATTACTGCAGAAGTTGTAGGTTTTAGAGAAGATAAAATACTTCTCATGCCTTTGGGAGATATGGAAGGAATTGCATCAGGAAGTAAAGTCGTTGCTAGCGGTAAAACCCTAAGGGTTAATGTAGGTGAGGAACTAATAGGTAGAGTTATTGACGGGCTAGGTAACCCTATAGACGGGAAAGGACCTATAAAGACTGAAAAAACATATCCTGTATCTAATTATCCACCTAATCCATTGGAACGTAAGATAATAACTGAGCCCCTTTCCTTTGGCATTAAGGCGGTAGACGGATTGTTAACCTGTGGTAAGGGACAGAGGATAGGTATATTTGCAGGTAGTGGTGTAGGTAAAAGTACTCTTATGGGTATGGTTTCCAGAAACAGTTCTGCAGATATAAATGTTATAGGATTGATTGGTGAAAGGGGAAGAGAGGTTAGGGAATTTATTGAAAAAGATTTACAAGAAGAAGGATTGAAAAAATCTGTGGTGGTGGTAGTCACATCTGATCAACCTGCTTTAATAAGGGTTAAAGGAGCCTTGGTAACGACTGCAATAGCTGAGTATTTTAGAGATAGTGGAAATGATGTGATGCTACTTATGGACTCTCTTACTAGATTTGCAATGGCTCAAAGGGAGATTGGATTAGCAATTGGAGAACCGCCTGTAACTAGAGGTTTTACACCTTCAGTTTTTGCAATAATGCCTAAATTATTAGAAAGGGCAGGTACCTCCTCACGAGGCACTATAACAGGTTTATATACTGTTTTAGTAGATGGTGATGACTTAAACGAACCAGTTACCGATATGGTAAGAGGTATAATAGATGGTCATATTATACTGTCGAGGAAATTAGCCAATCAAAACCATTATCCTGCTATAGATGTGCTAGCTAGTGTGAGTAGAGTAATGCCAAGTATTATTAATAAAGAACATTTAAATATGGCTAATGCAATAAAAGATGTGATGGCTACTTATAGTGAATCTGAAGATTTAATCAATATTGGTGCATATAAAATGGGTTCAAATAAAAAAATTGATACAGCAATTCAGCTGAAGGATGATATAGACCAATTATTGCAACAAGAAGTTTTAGAGAGTTACCCATTTGAAGAAACCATTTCTATAATGAATGAAATATATGAAAAAATCAATAACTTTTGATAGGAGGAATGGTGGATGGTAGATTTTAACTTTAGATTGGAAAAAGTTCTTAATTATAAAAAGACCCTCGAGGATTATAAAAAAAGTCAATATGGTGTGGTTCAGAAAAAACTATTTGATGAAGAGAATAAACTCGCTAAGTTTAATCAATATAAAAATAGTGTGAAAAACGAAAAAAACCAAACTGTTACAAAGACCAATATTGGTAATTTAGCTATGTATAATAATTATATTAATGATTTAAGCAGAAAAATAAAATTACAAGAACGAATTGTCAATAAAACAAGAAAAGATGCAGAGGAAGCAAAAGAAGAGATGATAACTGCTGTGAAAGAAAAGAAGATATTTGAAAAACTAAAGGAACAGGAGTATGAGGAATATTTATATCAGTTAAAAAGAGATGAAGAAAAACAGACAGATGCAATCATAAGTTATAAAACAAGTACCCAGCAATAGGGGGAGTATTATGGAAAACATGGAAAATATAAAGCAGAAAAAATCATGGAAGGTAAGATTGATGTTGATTATACTAGTGATAATCCTACTTTTATCTATATTAACTTTTTTATATTTTAACAATAAGTCCTTCAATTCTAAAGCAAACAATATATTAAGTAAGTTGCCAGGAGCTTTAGGGGAATATTTTTATTCATCATCTGATTCTGATGATGTGGATAGTGAATACAAGAAGGAGTATCTAGCAAATCATTTTTTATCTTTAGACTCTAATACGGCTGCAGATAAGCTATACATAATAAAAGGAGAAGATGAAAAGCTATATGCAGAAATTATAAGAATTATGAATTCAAATTCTCCTACAAAGACTAGTGAAATAATAACTATAGTTAGAAATAGGGAGCAAAGTAAAAATATCCTTTCATCTATTTATGATGAAGTAAAAGATAGGAATGAAAGTAAATTTTTAGATGAGGTAAATAGATTAGAGAACCAGGATTTATTGAATACCATCAATGAAATAACAAAGAGGGTGGAGAAAGATAAGGAGTTTAGGGATAATATTTCTGAAATATTT
>Ga0208938_1000187_pt1 | contig 56986 bp, 34 predicted proteins | sample AD_UKC125_MetaG_FD_184434 | JGI IMG/M metagenome (GOLD analysis project Ga0208938, IMG submission 184434) | Active sludge microbial communities of municipal wastewater-treating anaerobic digesters from USA - AD_UKC125_MetaG (SPAdes) (version 2) | ecosystem: Engineered > Bioreactor > Anaerobic >... | reverse complement strand
TGATCATCTCCTTACCTCCTGTACACGAAGTGGTGGTACCTTCAATGTACAGGAATTTGATCAGAGTGGATCACTTTTACGTCAGCGCTTTCCCCAAAAATGGATCAGTTTTATGTTAGCGTCTACAATCTTTCATGGAAGCAATTGAGAAAACGCTGGCATTATGTAAAAATCTCAAAGACAGGTTTGTCAAATTGACGACCGGCTGAGCAGCGTAGAAGAAACCGTTAGAATTCATAAAAACCATGTGTCACAGGAAGCGCAGGATCCCCTGGCTGCACAAGGAAAAGAGATGTGTCACACTGAACCTCGCAAAAGACGGCTGTTGTGTCACAAAAGCGTCGAAAAACCTTGAGAGACAAGGGCTCAAGCTGTGTCACAAAATATATGACAGCACGGACCTTTAAATCATGGGATAATCTATCTAAGCAGTTGGAGAACCACTGGCAACGCAAGGCACTCCTGAGGAATGTTGTACGCCGCTAAATTGCGTAAAAAAGATTTCCATTATCTTTTCTAGGACCGATCTGCCCTCAAAAACAGGACGCTTCAGGAAAGAAAATAACAACCTGACAGAAATTATTTTTTGGGGCACTTTTAGTGAATCATTTGCTTTTCCCGTTATTTTCTAAGAAATATTGAGTAAGTCTAAGCTATAATAACTTATTCTATCAAACCTTAGAACTGGCGCTCGTAAATCAGAAATATTGTTGAATATAGGCAGTGGGGTTGTTGTATCTTGGAAGCGACAGATGGCTTTCCAAAGGCAGGGGTAACCTCATGCTGAGTTAGTGGCATGATAACTTTGACTAGGTTTCTTATCAGCATATTGAGATGTTTCTATTGTTTACATGGTTTGGGCGGCGTTGGCACTCGCGCCGCTCGTGTGACTGGCCGGCTTTTCTGTCATTAGCCTGATACTTACCTTGTGGAGGAAAACAAAAATGACTCAACACAAATTCACGAATTGGGTTGAAGTCGATGTCCGAACCGGTAAACCTTTACCTAACCATCGTCATCTAATAGGTAAAACTTATTTTGACAGGGATGGCGGCATTATAGAGGTCGTTGATATTTGCTGCCTTTTTCCTTCAACTCACGTCGTTGTTGAACCCCGGTAGGCCGCCCCAACTGGTCAACAAGCCCCTCGATATGACGCGGGATGCCACCAAACCGTTTAACGGCGAGGAGCAGATCGAGAAGACCCTGATTAAAGACCCGTTGAAATTATATCTTGATGTCGAAGCAAATTTCGACGCCATTCGTGACAAAGCCGAAACTCTTCTCTGGCCGGAAAACCAGGACGAGGCACGTTGGAGCGACATTCTCGACCGGATGGCCGAGCAGGCCGGCATGCCTTGGCTCCCGCCTAAGGGCCTCGAGCAGCTTAAGGGCCTGGCCTGCAACCGCGGGCTCTGGGAGGATTTGGGGAACGGGTACATTACCAAGAAGCCCCAGAAAAAGAAAACGTCCGTCCAGGTTATTCCCGAAACAGAGCCAGACGACGAGGGATTCGTCCGCCTGCGGGTGAACCCTCAGAATGCCGGGCCTGCACCCCGGATTCACTACGCTGAAGACGCGGAAGTTTCTACGCAAAGTCCTGTGCTCTCGGATCAATTCCTTAAAACGAATGCCCTTCGCGTCAGGTTCCTCGTCGTCGACCCGTCCAATCAGTACGAAACGGGCGATCCTGTAGTCTGGGAAAACAAGCTGGTAATTCGCAACCGGCTTTTTGAGGAGGGCGGTAAACGGAAGGTCGAGTTGCTGGTGGCCCCGAAGGGCAAGCTGCGCTATACTCTTGATGGCAGCGAACCAAGGGAAGGTACTACCTACACGGGACCTTTCGAAATTGGTGACGGCGATACGCTGGTGCGCGTCTTCGCGGAATGTGACGGTCTTGAGGCCAAGTCTGAATTCCGTTTTCCTGCCAGGGGACAGAAAGGTGTCCAGATCGACGATGTGAAGCCCGCGCAGATCGTGAATCTCAAAAAACTGGATTCTCGTAATAAAACCTTCAGCGGTCTAAAGGAAGCGAAGGAGAAAGGCGTATGCTTTGAGAACGTGACGCTTACGGTCGGCCAGGGTGCCCGGGCCGTACAGGTAATGGTGGGCGAGATCAAAGTAACTGCAGACTATATCGAGTCCATTTTAACGACAGTGCTCGACCAATTTGATTCCGCGACCCCGGTGACTATGAGCTTCCGTAAGGCCCACTTCGCCTCCGGTCACGACCTGAAGCGCTTTGCCGAAACCCTGGGTATTGAAATACAACAAGGCGAGGTTATACAATGAACGGCAAGCCCAAGACCATTGATTTTGGTGCCCCGGAGGAGTTCGGCGCTCATGTTTTCCGGGTTGAAATTCCAGCCTCGAAAACAGGAGAAGTTCGCATTATCGAGGACTACGGCTATAAAGGCGGCGAAAATGGCCTTCCTTACGAAGAGGAGCGGGTGGTTTTACCTCGCCCCATCTGGTCGGCCATTGCCGAGACCGCCCGCAAAGACTTCAATGCCCGCTTGAAAGCTCAAAAGGTCACTACCGGTCGCTGGAAAACCGGCAAAAACCTACTTGACCGGTTACTGGGAAAGGAGCTTTGTGTGCTCGCCTGGGCTGCAGAAAGGGCCAAGCCTGACGAACTGCCAGTCATCTGCAGCAAGTGGGCGGCACTTCGCCCTGAGGAACGCTGGTGGCTCTTCTCGATGACGGCAGCGGAAGCCGGCCTCGCTGCGGACAGGGAGCGCGGCTGGCGTAAAGCTCTCTACTTTGCACTTTCGGATGGAAACACGGAACAACAATCGAAACCCCGGAAGCGTCGCCACTACGACGAGGATGCGATTCAAATGACGCTTTTCCCGTTTGAAAGGAAGACATTATGAGCATGAAAACTATAGTCCCTTACTCCCTCAAAGATGCCCCGGCGTTAATAGAAAAAATTTTGTCGGTACAGAAGCTTTCAGTTGAGTCGTACAAAGAACAGATGGCGAATCTCGGGAAAACCCTTACTGCACTTGGCAGTTACTGGAAAGGACGCAAGCCCCTCATCCTTAATAAAGCATGTATTTTGGGTTGCCTGCTTCCGGCGACGGACAACCTCAAGCGCGACCTAGAGATCTTTGAGAAATTGATGGCGATGGATAAGGAATCTTTCGTTGTCCGCCTTGGTCGTATCAAACCGGCCCAGATTATTCAGCGTGTATCGTTGCCTAATATATACCGTTACTTCGATGTGGAGCCTGCAGGCGTTCTGCCTGAGAGTGCCCCGTTCGTATTGGAGGAATACCGTCTGGAAAACGGCAAGTTGCCGAAGATTACCTGGCGCGACGATGTGCCTGAGGCCGAGCGTCGTCGTCTTGAGGCACTAGCTTTACCCCGGTGTAGCTACCGTGAACTGGTCCAGCAGGCAGAGCGGGCTGAAAACTGTCCCGATGTTCACGATCATATCTGGGAAGACGTGAACGCCCACTTGGGCACGGATGCCCGTTCCTTCCCGGAGCTGGTCGAGAAGCTAGGCATTATGCGCTTTGGACATCGCCCACGGGTGGCCGACACCTTCTGCGGGTCGGGCCAGATCCCCTTCGAGGCGGCGCGGCTGGGCTGCGACGTCTATGCCTCTGACCTCAATCCTATCGCCTGCATGCTCACCTGGGGTGCCTTTCATATCGTGGGAGGCTCTGCCGAGGAACGGGAGGCCCTTGCCAAAGCTCAGGAGGAACTGGTCGAAAAGGTGCAGGCCGAGATTGACCGGCTGGGCGTGGAGACGGACGGACGGGGCTGGCGGGCCAAAGTTTTTCTTTACTGCGTCGAAGCGAGATGCCCGCAGACCGGCTGGAAGGTTCCGCTGCTCCCCACCCGTGTTATCAGCAAAGGCTATAGGGTAATCGCTGAGCTGGTTCCTGATCCAACAAATAAGCGTTATGACATTATAGTTCGTACGGGCGTGACAGAAAAGGAATTGGTCGAGGCCGAGAAAGGTACCGTGCGTAACGACGGGCGCGGCCAGGATCCATATATGGTTCATACCGTCGATGGGGTCGAATACCGTACCAAGATCTCTACCTTGCGTGGTGATTACCGGAAGGATGACGGTTCTACCGGCAACAAGCTGCGGCTCTGGGAAAAGGGTGACTTCAAGCCGAGACCGGAGGACATTTTTCAGGAACGGCTCTATGCAATCCTATGGATGCGCCCCAAGAAAGAAGGTAGGGGCTACGAATATCAGTTTCGTTCTGTCACGGAAGCCGACTTAGAGCGTGAACGTATTGTCGAAGAGTACATCGCCAAAAATCTTGCCGAGTGGCAGGATAAAGGCTGGATTCCCGATATGCGGATCGAGCCGGGCGTTGAGACTGAGCGGCTATATCGTGAGCGTGGCTGGACCTATTGGCACCACCTGTTCAATCCGAGGCAATTGATGTATTTCGGCTCGGTGAAAAAGGCTCTAGAGGAGCTTAGTCGCCCGTCTTCGCTATATGTTTTTTTGCAAAGGGATTAGATTGGAATAGTCGAATTAGCCGTTGGAACCCTCGTTGGGATAAAACGGAGAATGTCTTTTATAACCAGGCGCTAAATACTCTATTCAATTATGGAACGCGTGGATTTATTTTCCTTGCTGAAACATTACGAGTTGAGGCAAAATCATTCCCGATCTCAGCACAAACACATGTCGGTGTGCATCCAGCTGATCAACTGAAAACAGTCAGTGACATTTTCATTACTGATCCGCCCTATGGAGACGCTGTAAAGTTTGAGGAGATCCTTGAGTTCTTTATCGCCTGGCTGCGGAAGAACCCGCCCAAGGAATTCGCCAACTGGGTCTGGGACAGCCGGCGATCCCTGGCCATCAAAGGCAAGGGTGAGGAGTTCCGGCGGGGCATGGTCGCCGCCTACAAGCGGATGGCCGAGAAGATGCCGGACAACGGCATCCAAATTATCATGTTCACGCACCAATCTGGTGCCATCTGGGCAGACATGGCCAATATCGTCTGGGCATCCGGCCTGCAGGTGACGGCCGCCTGGTATGTGGTTACCGAGACCGACAGCGCCTTGCGGGACGGAAGTTACGTCAAAGGCACAGTACTCCTCGTGCTCCGCAAACGGAAGGGCAACTACAGGGCCACCCGCGACGATCTGGCCTGGGAGATCCAGGAAGAGGTCGAAGAGCAGGTGAAAACACTGATCGGTCTTAACCAAGAAGCCAAGGACCTCTACCGGGACGAAAATCTCTTCGAGGATGCCGATCTACAGATGGCGGGATACGCGGCGGCCCTGAGGGTACTGACTCGCTACGCTATCATCGACGGCAAGGACATGACGGTCGAGGCGATCCGGCCTCGGATCGAGGGGCAAAAGACCTTCGTAGATGAGCTGATCGAGTTTGCGGTGGACGTGGCTAACCAGTGCCTTGTGCCCCAGGGCATCGAGAAAACCCATTGGGATAAGCTCAAGCCCGCCGAACGTTTCTATCTCAAGATGATCGATCTCGAGGCCAAAGGGCTGAAGACCCTCGATAACTACCAGAATTTCGCGAAGGCCTTTAAGGTCAAGGATTTTAGGCCCTTCATGGCGAGCGTGCGGGCCAACTCCGCCCGGCTGAAGGGCGCCGTGGAATTCGGGCGTGCCGAGATGTCTGGTGAATCAGAGTTTGCCAGTGCCGTACTGCGCGGCGTGCTTTACGCCATTATGGAGATCGTGAAAGACAAGGATGGTGACGAGGTGCTCGCCCACCTCGCCTTCAACGTGCCGAACTACTACGACCAGACCCAGAGGGAATTGATAGTAGAGCTGTCTACTTACCTTGCCAAGAAGCTCGAAGTCATTCGGCCAGAAGAGGCCAGAGCTGCCCGCGTACTCCGGGAACTGGTAAGAAACCAGCGGTTATGAGGTGAAAACGATGAGTGGCATCAACCGGTTCTCTTCTCGCCGGCAGCGGTTGGATCATGCCTTCCTGGCCGAGAAGCTGCGCCGGGCGAAGTCCTACAAGCGCATCGCCGGCTACTTCCGCAGTTCGATCTTCGAACTCATTGGGGAGGAGATCGCCCATATCCCGGATGTCCGCATCGTTTGCAACAGCGAGCTGGACGTTGCCGATATAGCTGTCTCCAAGGCCGTCCGTGAAATGGCTCTTAAGGAGCGATGGAACCAGGTGCCCGTCGAGGTGGAATCGCTGCTCCATCGCGACCGCTACCGCAAGCTCTACGAACTGCTGTCCCGGGGTAACTTCAAGGTGCGCGTTGTACCCAAGGATAAGGTGTTCATTCATGGTAAGGCCGGCGTGATCGAAACCGATGAGGGTAAGACATGCTTTCTAGGGTCGGTCAACGAGAGCAAGAGCGCATTCTCCCAGAACTACGAAATCCTCTGGGAAGACCCGTCACCGGAGGGTGTGGCATGGGTTGAAGAGGAGTTTGAAGCCCTTTGGCAGGAAGCTTACCCGCTACCAGATGCCATCATCGAAGAAATCAAGCGGGTCGCCGAGCGGGTAGAAGTGCGCTTTGAGCAGGTCGATGCCAAAGAACTGCCTGCTGCTACCTTCGCCGAATCGCCCATTTACCGGCATGGTGAGCAGCTTCAGCCCTGGCAGCGGGCCTTCGTGGCGATGTTCCTCGAACACCGGGAAACCTACGGCCAGGCCAGGTTGTTGCTGGCCGACGAAGTCGGTTTGGGAAAAACATTATCACTGGCGGCCAGCGCCATGCTGTCTGCCCTGTTGGACGACGGTCCAGTACTCATCCTTTGCCCCTCCACCCTAACCCTGCAATGGCAGGTAGAACTCAAAGACCGGCTGGGTGTTCCTAGTGCGGTTTGGCTCTCATCGCGCAAAATGTGGGTCGATCCTGATGGGCATCTCATTAAAACACGAGGTCCTGAAGACATTATACGCTGTCCGTATCAAATAGCCATTGTATCAACGGGTTTGATTTTTCACGACTCTACAGAACGGTCGGCCCTGTTAGAGCGACGCTATGGGACGGTTGTGCTAGATGAGGCCCACAGGGCGAGACGGCGGGGCGGGCTTGGCGAGAAAAAAGATCAGCCGAATAACTTATTAGATTTTATGCTGCGGATCGGTCCTAGAACCAAGAACCTGTTGCTGGGAACCGCCACGCCTATCCAGACTGAGGTTTACGAACTATGGGACTTGATGAGGATCCTCAATTCTGGCGTAGAGTTTGTTCTTGGGCGTGAAAATGTCAGCAACTGGGCTGATTGGGAGCGAGCATTGCCCTTTGTAAAAGGCGAAAAGGCTCCTGCCGACGAAAAGGAGGCATGGGAGCTGTTACGCAATCCCCTGCCGCCCGGCAAAGAAGACCCGCACTTCGCTGCGCTGCGTTTGCAGCTGGGCATCGAGGATCGAAGCTTTTTTTGCAACCGGCCCTTCACCGATCTTGACTACTTCGCGCAGGAAAATATCCGGCAAACGCTCGATACAGAGTTCTTTAAGGCCAACAACCCTATTGTTCGCCATACCGTCCTGCGCCGCCGCGAGACCCTGGAGGAGCAAGGGTTGTTGGAGAAAATCGGAGTCCAGATTCACCCCGACCCGCAAATGGGACCATCTGCTTACCCCGGGCAGAGCTTCGTCGGTCTTGGCTTAATGACAAATCACCCATTCGATCTGGCGTATCAAGCGGCGGAAGAGTTTACCGAGATACTTAGGCAACGGACAAAAGCAGCGGGCTTCATGAAGTCGCTACTTTTGCAGCGCATTTGTTCAAGCTTTGCTTCAGGCAAAGCCACCGCTGAAAAAATGCTCAAGCGGGAAATTCTCGAAGAAGAGGACGATGCGGATCGTTTGCAAGAGGTGCTAAGCAATCTCACTCCACAGGAAGCCTCGTATCTGGAAACCATCATAACAGAACTCTCGCGCCCGGAGGCGAGAGATCCAAAGCTATCTGCCGTGAAGTACTTCTTGACCGAACATAGAGTAGAAGGCAAGACCTGGCTGGAGCATGGTTGCATTATTTTTAGTCAATATTACGATACCGTTTTCTGGATCGCTGCAGAATTAGCGAAGGCGCTGGCTGGAGAGGTTGTTGCCATCTATGCTGGGCTGGGCAAGAGTGGCCTTTTCCGATATAACGAGTTTAGCTCCGTCCAGCGGGAAGAGATAAAAGCGGCGGTGAAGAAGAGGGAGATTCGCCTTGTGGTTGCCACTGATGCCGCTTGCGAGGGGTTAAACCTGCAAACCCTGGGAACGCTGATCAACGTCGATTTACCCTGGAATCCTTCCCGCCTTGAACAGCGGCTGGGCCGCATCAAGCGGATCGGTCAACTCAGAAAGACGGTTGATATGCTCAACCTTGTCTACCATGGCACTCAAGATGAGAAAATTTACCAGACACTTTCGCGCCGTTTCAAGGATAAATTCGACATCTTCGGAGGATTACCGGATACAATCGAGGATGATTGGATTGAGGATGTTATGCGACTGGAAGAAATGATGGATAAGTATATCCATCTACGGCAACAGACAAAGAACGTGTTTGAGATGCGCTATCAATCGACCATCGAGCCTGATCAGCATCGCTGGGAACTATGCAGCCGTGTGCTGGCACGGAAGGACATTGTGGAACGACTATCGAAACCGTGGTGACGAAAGCTAGTTTGTGTATATTGTGCTACTACCTGCTTCACCCGGCGGCTGCGCCTGATACCCTTGGACCGCACAAGGGGGCAGAGATATCAGCGCGTGTTTAAATCTACTGGGTTGTCATAATTGGTAACTGAAAACTTAGGGTGATAGGCCAATGAATGACATCAACTGGTGGGCAATCCGCCCGCTCAACGGTTCGCAACACGAAGGGTTCGAGGAACTCTGTGCCCAGCTTGCTAGATCGGAGATACCTGATAACGCACGTTTCGTGCGCAAAGCCCCTCCGGATGCCGGAGTCGAATGCTACGCCACCTTCCCAGACGGCAGTGAGTGGGGCTGGCAAGCAAAGTATTTCAATACCCTGGATAGTTCACAATGGGCTCAACTCGATGACTCGGTCAAGACTGCTCTCAAGAAGCATCCTCGACTCGTCCGTTACTATGTGTGCGTGCCTCTCGATCTCCCAGATGCCAGACGCCCTGACCAAAAATCAGCGCGGCAAAAGTGGGAAGAACATGTGGTAAAGTGGAAGCGGTGGGCAGCCGAAACGGGCATGTCCGTGGACTTTGTTTGGTGGGGGAGCCATGAACTGCTCACCCGCTTGACATGTCCCGAGCATTCAGGGCGGGTGCGTTACTTCTTTGATGTCAAACGATTTGATAGGCCATGGTTTGAAGCTCGTTTGGACGAGGCATTAAAAACGGCAGGGCCACGCTACACACCAGAAATTCATGTCGATTTACCGATTGCATTCGAGTTCGATGCCTTCGGACGCGCTGAGCGTTTCTTTGATCATCTCAAGGCACGTGCACGGGGGCTCCGTAAGGAGTTTCTTCCTTTCAGATACATGAACTCCCCAGACGAGTCAGCCGTAGAAGAAGCGTCTGATATCATAGCTTCAGTTTCCCAAATCACAACGCTCACTGAGCAACTCCTCGTCAAGTTGGGCGAAATCAAGCCGGAGCCTGTGGGCAAATTGCCTCTCCGTGAGATTACCTCTCAGGCCGATCAGATCGTCAAAGTTGCTGAGGACTTCGAACAAATATTGGTTGGGCATGAGCAAGTTTTCGATTCCCAGGAAAGAAATTCCGACAAGAGCAAAAGGGGGTCGGCTTACCGCGAGAATCCGTTCCGGAACCTGCGATACCGGCTCTGGGCTTTACAAAGAGAGCTGCGAGAGCTACGTGAATCTCTTAGGCATGCCGAGCATGTTGCGTCCAGCACTCTTTTGCTGCTTACCGGAGACGCAGGCACCGGCAAGACACACCTTCTTTGCGACATTGCGAAGAAACGCATCGAAGAAAGTCGACCTACTGTTCTCCTGATGGGGCAGCGTTTTGTTAGCGATGAAGAGCCGTGGACCCAGGCGCTCCAACAGCTTGATCTACGGAACCTATCTGCAGAGGAGTTTGTTGGTGCCCTAGAGGCAGCAGCACAAGCGGCAGGCTGCCGAGCGCTCGTGATGATTGATGCCCTTAATGAAGCCGCAGGGCGGCGCATCTGGCCAACCCATCTGTCGGCATTTTTGGCTTACTTTGAGCGCTCGCCTTGGATCGGGGTAGTCCTAGCCGTGCGCTCCTCTTTCGAGGAGGTTATCATTCCCGAAGAAGTTCGCAACCGCGCGGTGCCCGTAAGACACCAAGGATTTGTAGAGCACGAGTACGATGCGGCGAAAATTTTCTTTACTTACTACGGTCTCGAACTGCCCTCCACGCCTCTTCTTAGCCCTGAATTTCGCAACCCACTCTTCCTCAAAACACTCTGTCGGGGTCTCCAGGCAAGAGGCGAACGACGTCTTCCGCGGGGATTTCATGGCATTACGGCCACGTTTGAGTTATTTCTCAGTGCGATTAACGATCGGCTGGCACGTGAACTCGACTTCAACCCGAAAAGTCCTCTTGTCTGCCGAGCCCTCAATGAGTTTGCGAAAGCACTTGTAACCACAGGAAATGCCTGGCTGCCACTAACGCAAGCTGAGGAAATGGTGAACGCACTTCTACCCGGACGCAGTTTTGAGCGTTCACTCTACCATGGGTTGGTTGCTGAGGGGGTCCTAACTGAGGATGTTCTAACGCACAAGGATGTATGGCAGGAAGAAATTGTCTTTATTGCCTATGAGCGTCTCGCAGATCATTTGATCGCCAAGTTTTTTCTCGACAAGCACTTGGATGTACAAGTACCTGAAGCCGCCTTTGCACAGGATGCTCCATTAGGATTTCTGTGCGACTCAAAGCATTACGTCTCATCTGGGTTACTTGAGGCGCTTTGCACACAAGTTCCCGAACGCACGGGGCGAGAGCTCTTAGAGCTTGCTCCGGTACTCAAGGACCAGTGGAACGTCGGAGAAGCTTTTAGACAGAGCCTCATCTGGCGTGATCCTAAAGCATTTTCCGATACTACGGGCAAAATCTTGAACGACCTAATTAGGACAGAACACGATCTACGCGAAACCCTCGACGTTCTCCTTACAGTTGCCACTCTGCCAGAACACCCACTGAATGCCAAATTTCTCGACCGGCGGTTACGACGGAACTCAATGCCAGACCGAGACGCATGGTGGAGTATCTACCTACATTACAGCTGGGGATCTCAGGGAGCAGTGGACCGGCTTGTTGACTGGGCATCAACTGTCACCTCTAATGACACTCTTGACGATGAAGTGATTGACCTGTGTGCGACTACGCTGGCCTGGATGCTGACGACTTCAAACCGCTTTCTCCGCGACCGGGCAACAAAGGCGCTCGTGAGTCTTTTGACCGGTCGTCTGGATGCAGTAATCAGGCTCGTTGAACGGTTTGCAGACGTCGATGACCCCTATGTAGCTGAACGGGTCTATGCTGTCGCGTACGGGACGGCGATGAAGAGTTACGACCCGGAACAAGTCGGCGCTCTAGCGGTGTGCGTGTACAACCGGGTGTTCGCGAACGGTGCCCCGCCGCCCCACGTCCTCCTTCGTGACTATGCACGTGGAGTAGTCGAACGCGCGCTTAACCTGGGAGCAAAGATTGATGTCGAAGTTGAGCGTATTCGTCCGCCGTATAAAAGCATATGGCCAGCCATTCCTACGGAGGAGGAGATCAAGCCCCTCCTGCCGGATTGGTCTCGCGGATCACATGATAGTGGTGACCTCGAGTGGGCGCGTAACCGTATCGGCAGCTCGGTGATGCACGATGATTTCGCATGGTACGTTATCGGTACGAATACAGGCTCAACAAACTGGCTTTCTCTCAGGCTCGATGAGCCTGCCTGGCAACCTCCGGACGAGCTTCTGGCTGCACTTATCGCTGAGTTTTCCGAAGAAGAGAAGAAAGCTTGGAAGGCGTTTGATTCCGCAGACAAGGAGCTTGAAGCGGCGTTACTATGGTTGACTTTAATAAAATTCACTGGTGGAAAGGGGAGTGAGGAGCCTGAGGCAACCATTCCCCCACAGATTCAGACGCTCCAGCATAAACGAGAGACTGCGTTCGATAATTTAAAGGCAGTACTTACTAAAGAACATGTCCAACGACTTATAGAGATTCTCGAAGCAAAGGAACGCGCGACTGATCCGCCACGCTTCGATTTACGCCTGATCCAGCGATATGTCCTTTGGCGCGTGTTTGATCTCGGTTGGACTACCGAACGCTTTGGTTACTTTGATCGGTTCGTTATCGGCTACAGGGGCCGTGAAGCCCGCAAAGCAGAACGGATTGGGAAAAAGTACCAGTGGATCGCTTACCACGAGATCATGGCATTTATAGCTGATCACTTTCAGTACCGTGAACAGTACCACGAAAATGAAGGCGACAAAAGCTACGAAGGCCCATGGCAGGAGCATTTGCGTGATATCGATCCGTCGTGCACTCTCCGATCGACTCCTGGCGGGACATCCTGGGTCGGACATTCGCCGGCCTGGTGGGGACCGGTCACATACGACAACTGGGACACGCCTGAAAAGTATCTCGAATGGGTGAAATGTTACAATGACCTTCCGCCGGTACAGGAACTCTTGATTGTTGAGAGCCCGGAAGACGGCTCACGGTGGGTGAACTTGCAGGGTTACTTCAGTTGGCCACAGAAACCTCCTGCAGATCGCGAACCTACCGACATTGAGCGGAGGGAACTCTGGTATATATGCACTGGCTACCTTATCCGGAGAGAAGATATAGAGGCCTTCATGAAATGGGCTGAGGACGTAGACTTCTGGGGGCGCTGGATGCCGGAGCCACCCGAGGTCTATCGGATGTTTCTTGGGGAGTACGGGTGGTCGCCAGCGTTTCGTTATTTTCAACAGTTGTTCTATGGCGATAAAGGGTGGACCCAGCCAAGTAAGAACTGCCCTGTGAAGATAAAGTCAGCGTCATTCAAGTACCTACGGGAAGCCAGCAGCTTCGATTGCTCGGTTGACGAGAGCTATACGCTTCGACTTCCAGCTATCGACCTGGTGGATGGTCTTGGACTGCGGTGGACAGGGAAAGGTGCTGATTTCGTCGACGCATCGGGGCGGCTAACAGCTTTCGACCCTACAGCGCACGAGGACGGTCCGAGCGCCCTCTTGCTACGACTTGACGGGCTGACGGAGTTTCTTGCGCGCGAGAAGCTCGCACTATGCTGGACGATATTAGGCGAGAAGCGCGTACTTGGCGCCGGATTCACTCCTTCTTACCACGCATCAATGCGAATATCTGGTGCTTACAAACTGGATTCAGCGGGCCGTGAAGGATTTCTTAAGTGCCTGCTTGAGGGCAAAACAGAGGGAGATAATAGTTCATCGTTGTTTCCGATAATGACACTTCGAACGACTGGCTGAAGGGTGCCATATCCGGAAGTTAATCAAGCTCAGGAACTGGTGGCTGGTGTAACCCAGAAACTGTTGGCAGAATTGCTGTCCCTCGGAATACCGAACAAGAAAGTGCCTTATGAACAGCGGCGCTACATCGTCACGGACGTCTGCGGTGTCAGCCCGACGGTCAATACTTTCTGGTCCCAGCCCGGCTCCTCCAGGGCCCTGAACTGCCGTCCGTTAGAACCCTACCAGTCCCAGGAAGTACGAATTGGTAACCTTATAGTAAAGCACTGGCCGGTAGACCACTCCATTCTGGGGGCCGGGGCCTTCGGCATCAAAACCTCCGAGGGATGGATTATCTATACCGGCGACCTGCGCCTCCACGGCGGTCGCGCCGCCGATACCAGGGCGTTTATGGAGGAGGCGGCCAGGCTGGAACCGCTGGCATTAATCTGCGAAGGAACTCACCCTGACACCGAAACCCCCGTCGGCGAGGAAGAAGTTTACGCCTATGCCGCCGAAGCCGTCCGCAAGGCCCTCGGGCTGGTGGTGGCGACTCCGGCCCCAGGAACATCGAGCGGCCCGTCTCGCCAGCATTGCTCTTCGTAGTTCAGTAGATCGGACCCGCTCGCTAAATAACCCTTTGAAAAATGGCTGACTAGTCCGTGAAACCATCAAGGTGGCGGTAAGATGAGGGAAGAAAGAGAAAAACTCAGGAGGAATGTTGCTGAACGTACAAGAGAGAGGGTTTTTCTGGATTCAAGCGTTTTGTTAACCGCTGTTTGTCATGAGCATTCTGATTCAGCCATACTATTGCAGCGATGCAAAGAAGGTAACATGTTGGGCATCGTTTCACAAAGAGTTCTTTACGAATGCAACTGGAAACTAAAATATCACCCAGAACTCCAAAGGAAATTCGATGAGTTAGCGCGCCATCTAGAAGTGGTCGAAGTTTCAGACAAGGATATAGAAAAGTATACTACAATAGCCGACCCGAATGATCGTCACGTTTTAGCTGGAGCTGAAGCCGGTTGTGCAGATTGCTTGGTAACTTTGGATTGGAAGCATTTCCTATCCTCGTCGGCAAAAAAACGGTTGGCGGGCTATCCAATTCCGCGGGTCTTCCCAGGGATATTGACCAGCCCCTTTCGCGAAGAACAACTTCCGAGAATTGCAATTAGTATAACTGCAGGAACATTCGCTATAGGAGTGGATCCTCAATGGACCAGCAAGACTATCCAGCATGCTGGCCGCCCCTTCGTCGTTCTCGATTTCCCCGGGGTATTCAGTATTTGGTATGAACCAGCACGCTTCCAGTTGAAGATGCGTACAGAGGTATACGAGAGTCCTATAGTGCTTACGTTTCGTCGATACATAGATGACAGCGATGCCTTCCTATGCATTGCAACCTGGGACGTAGTCCAGGGATTTACTTGTATGCTGGATGGAAAATTACAGACGATCCGACGGCGCTGGCAGAAAGTTCCCGCAGAAAGCAGGCTTTGGATAGGCTCAGACCGAAATGGAGCCAATCAAATAAACGGCCTTGTTATTTTTCACGGCTGGCCACGAGCTTTGACCGAAAAAGAGATGAGGCGTGTGTTTGAAGGTGGTTATGTGATATTACCCGAAAAACCGGCGAGTTTAACCAATTCTACAGTTTGAATTCAACTTTAGTCCTTTAGTCTGGGTTAGTGCAAAATATGGATACAGGTCCCCTTCGTACTCGGGCAGAAAATTGCCGTTAAGATTGTGGATGTGCTGTCGGAGGAGTATTTTGAGGTCTTGGAGGTGGGAGCAAGATGATGCCACTGGAACAGGTGTTAGAACTGGTTGGCGATCTTGATGATACTCCAGGCGAGAAAACGCCAAGGGAACGCTTTCGCCGTTTCTTGTTCCAAAATCTGACCAGCGTTGGCGCTGTGCGCGATTACGTGGAAGAGTGCCTGCGCAGTTCCGGGGAGCAGTACAACCGGGCCTTACAAGACTTGGTGAACCACCTGGGCCGCCTGCTGGGCTTTGACGTAACCTTTGGCAGATATAAGGGCGTCCAGGGGGAAATCGGGTTTGACGGCGTGTGGAAGTCCCCTTCCGGCCTGTATATCGTCGTAGAAGTGAAAACAACCGATGTTTATGCTATAAAAACGGCTACTCTTCTCGGTTACATAGACCGGCTTATATCCGAACAAATGATACCGGACTGGGACCACGCTTTGGGCCTTTACGTAGTGGGGCGCAGTGATGCTGAACTGAAGCAACTGGAAAACTCCATCATTGCTGAAAAGCGTACCCACCAGTTACGGGTTATTACCGTTGATAAACTGCTTACCCTGGCTGAACTCTTAGCCGATTACGAAATGGAACACGAGGCTGTTTTGACAGTTCTCCGGCCAACGGGGCCTGTAGTGGATTCCCTGATTGAACTGATGGCCGGCTTGGTAGCGAAAGAAATCCGTACTGCCGGCGAAGACGCAGATCAGCCGCAAGAAGTTGCTCAAGAAATTGCTGATGAATCTACTGGATACTCATTCGAGTCCGAAGGTGTTGACATTAAGTATTACCTTACTCCAGTCGCTTCTGACGATAGCCAGACCGCGGAAGAATGTATCAAAAAACTACTTGGCGCAGGGATTTACGCCGTCGGTGAAAAATCTCTGGGGCGAAAAGTTAAGCCGGGTGACTGGATTTGTTTTTATGCTACCGCGACCGGCGTAGTAGCACATGCCAGGGTAAAATCATCACCTGTGCAGAAACCTCACCCGTTGGTAAAGCATCCTGAAAAGTTTTCTTACGTCTTCGAGGTGGATTCCGTCAGCATCTATACCGAAAATCCCGTTGTTTTGAGTGCTGAGTTAAGGGCGAAACTGGATGCTTTTCAGGGGCGTGACCCTTCAAAACGCTGGGCCTGGTTTGTGCAAGGCACGGGACGAGTCACTAAACACGATTTTATGCTGCTTACCCGGAAAGCAAAGGTTGAGGTGGTATGATGAGCGTAATTTCTTTTCTTGACCAACTGTGGCAGACTTTTGAGCAGTGCCGGGGCTACACCTTCGCTGAATTTGTTGGGAAGCGCTTGCGGCAGGAAGAGAACGAGCGATTTTACGAGGGGGACTTTTTTAAAAAGGTATCCCCCGAGACCCAGAACATCTTGCCCCACATCCGAGAGGTTGGCTTTTTGCGCCCACCGCAGGTGGACGCTTTTGAGTTTTACGTAGAGTATTACGATGAGCTGGAAGGACGCTGGAGACGCTATTACCCAGACTTTATACTTAAACTCAAAAACAATGGTTGGGCAGTGGTTGAGGTAAAACAGGCAGACCAAACGGCACACCCCAATGTGGTAGCTAAAGAGCGCGCCGCCCGCGAACTCTTTGAAAAGCTGAATTCCATTCACTACATTAATCAAAGGGATGATGAGATACGCCGGGGTATGTTGCAAGACATTATTGCTCCGGGCAGCAATAACGGGTAATAGTCCCACCCGTCGTTGACGCTTATTACATATTCAATTGGATATATATGGTAAAGAACCCCTGGTGTTCCCAGGGGCGACTGCTGAAAGTACTTGCATGCTGGGGAGGTGTGCTCATGCTTAGGAAAATAGTTGTATCCGGTTACGGAGAAGCTTCTGCAAGGCCCAATATTGCTGAAGTCGGGCTCAATATCACCTTTATCCAACCAGAAGCCAATCAAGCTCAGGAACTGGTGGCTGGTGTAACCCAGAAATTGTTGGCAGAATTGCTGTCCCTCGGAATACCGAACAAAGACATCGAGACTAGAAATTACTCATTATTCCCTCATTATCAGTGGGAAAAAAACTCGCGTGTTTTCAAAGGTTACCAGGCTTCCAATGCTCTTCTGGTTAAGACCGGCGACCTGTTCCTGGTTACGCAAATTATTGATGCGGCCGTTAAAACCGGAGTAAAAAACATTGACTACGTTAATTTTACGTACGAGGATAAATCAGCTTTGGAACAAGAAGCACTAAGGAAGGCAGCCCAAAACGCGGTAGAAAGAGCCAAGGCTATTGCTGCAGGACTTGGAGTAAAGGTAGGTGCAGTTATTCGCGTTTCCGGTAATCGCCGTTCGTATGATAGCGGGTACTATATTCTTCGTGAAAGCTCCCCTTATCAAGCTGAAAGGCCAGAAAACGTTATTCCTCCAGATAAAATCAAGGTTACTGCCGAGGTAGAAGCTGTGCTATAACTGGTGGATAACTACCCAGACACATAAAGAACCAGTATATCAAAAACATGGTGACTACCCTCTTAAAAGAGTGGTCACGACCTCGGTGGGTCTGGAGTAGTAGTTAGACCTAAGAAGGTTTACAAAACTTACTTCGTCCTCGATGGAAACGGGTAGCACTAGTGGAAATGGATTGAGTTGCGAGATGAAAATGGCAAACTCCTAAAAGTCGAAGGACAGCTGTTGATGAGAAGGGCAACCCTATTGACCTCAAACCGGGCAAGTGACGCATTAAACCGAAATGAGTTCGCGCCGCTCAACACGAGCGACGTGACGAGAATCAGAGGTTTTTGGCATAGTGAGACCGCCTAGCGAGCATAGGAGTTGATTGAAATGATTAGCGATAAAGTCTTGTACCGGGTTAAATATAACTACTTCGGCCTGCGGCCGCCCCTGATGTTGGCCATTGGGGTGGAAGTTCATGATGACTGGGTTGGCTTTCACGATACCAACCGCGGGCACCAATTCTTTGGGCGGCTTGTAAAGGAGACTAAGGACGGTTTTATCTGGCATCGCGTGGAAGATACCTTTGAGGAAGGGCGCAAGGACTTCGGGCTCATAGAGTTTAAAGCTCTTACACTTGAAGAATATAACAAAAAAGTGCGCCCGTATTTGGTAGGACCTGTTCCAGAATTCAATTCTATCGAAGAACTCTATGAGTTCTATCAGCGGGAATTCGGGCATAGGGGTTATCATTATTGAAGGGCACCAGCCTACCAATTACGCCCACGCCGTTGGGAGGCCGCATCTGTTAGCGTCAATTTACCACTTCCCTACTCTCTTCTCTTTTACTACGGAAGTAACTGGTTAACATAGTAACTCTGTTTCTAGAAACGTTCTTGAAAAAAAAGATAAATCTAGAAACCATCTTGATAACTAATCTCGCGCCGCCCGTTTTTTTGAGCGGCGTGAGCGGCCCTATTTCGGCGAACAATCATACTCACGCCGCCGGCGGCGTTAAAAAGGTTGCAGAAAGGCCCCTTGTTGGAATAAAATAAAAGTAGCAGTGTTTACGGGTTTATCCTACGGAGCGAGCAGCCTATGGCGGAGGCTGCTCGCTCAACTTTTTTAGGCAAATAGTACCGGGTATGCCGGCAAATTCTCACGCCGCTCGTGTCGTGTTGGGCGGCGTGAGACAATTAGGTCTGGTTGGTGATATGCTGGGATAATTTCATGTTGGTATAGTTCCTTGCTGGCATACTTCCAAGCTGGCATATAAGGATGGAATTTTACTAGTATATTGGAATGGTTCTTTGTTGACTTGCAGGGATAGAGTTTTATATTCATACAAGGATAATTGCTTGCCAGCATGTAAGGAGGGTTCCATGCTGGTATGTAAGTATGGTTCCTCGCCAGGATACTTCTAAGACTCCATGGAAAGGCGGCATTTTACCACTGATATGGTTTCCTGTTGGCTTGTGGGGATGGAGTTTTATCTCCATGTTGGCATACTTCCATGCTGGCATAAAAGGATGGTTTCTTACCTGCAAGTAGGCAATATGGCTTACCACCATACTCACATGTAAGTATGCTGGTATGTATCCATGCTGCTATGCCGATATAACTGCATGTCAGCTCGCGCCGCTCGTGTTGGGCGGCGTGGGGGAAGGGTTTGCAAGTAGGGGAATTTACATTGCAGGAGGATAAACTGTCGGAAAGATAGTATAAACTCCAGAGACGTATCATCAAATTTTGGTCACATTTGGTCACGGACTATGCCTCCATCCAAGGTCCGAACTCTGAGAGAGCAGGGAAGTGCCTGAATTGAAAGGAAACGCTAAAAAGTTGTCCTGGCCGGAGAGCCTTATTTTATAAGACTTTACGGAATTAGCGGTATTAGAAAATACCGCGTAAAATATGCAATCCAGAACTCGTAATTACAAGTTCACCACCGAAATGCAGGGGGTCATAGTCAAATGGAAGCTAAGAGTTTTTCACCCAGGGACTTCTTGAGGGCACGACGGCCTGAGCAGTTTTCAGATTCTATAAGAGTGGAGACGCCTGCTCTAGATCGCTCCATTTTAGAGTATCACTTGGACACGCTGACCAACCGGAACGAGGCTACCGATTTCGAGAACTTCGCCCGGCGGCTCGCAGAGCGAGAGATCTGCCCAAATCTTCTGCCACAGACGGGACCCACAGGTGGCGGCGATAGTAAGGTGGACTCAGAAACATACCCGGTAGCAGATGACCTCTCTCTCGGGTGGTATGTGGGGATAGGTAGGGAGGCTGCCTCCGAGCGGTGGGCGTTTGCATTCAGCGCTAAAAAGGAATGGCGTAGCAAGGTACGGTCTGACATTGCGAAGGTCGCTGCGACTGAACGCGGGTACCGGAAGGCTTTCTTCATCAGTAATCAGTATATACCCGATAGGGTTCGCGCTGAGGTCGAGGACGAATTACGCAATGAGTATGGCCTTGACGTGCGGATATTGGACCGCACGTGGATCCTTGACAAGGTTTTCAGACACGGACACGAATCTCTTGCTATAGAAACACTTAAGCTCACAACGTCTATACGGAAGGAAGTACAGAAGGGGCCACTTGATACACAGCGGGAGAGAGAGCTTGACGAGCTCGAGAAGCGTATCCAGGATGCCTTGCACCAGCAGCACTATGGTCCTCAACTCGTAGACGATTGCATCCGTGCAGCTATCCTCGCAAGGAGTTTGGAGCGACCAAGCACGGAAATTGACGCGCGGTTCCTCCGGGCCGAGCGCGTCTCCGCTAAGTATGGGACGCTACATCAACGTGTAGAGTGTGCATACCAGAGGGCTTGGACCGCCTTCTGGTGGCACGAGGACTACGATCTATTTACTAAACTATACAGCGCCGTTGAAGCGCTTGCGAAGGGAAGCCGGAATGCATACGATCTAGAACTCCTTACTAACTTATGGTTTCTACTGCACAGCGCATTTCATAGAAGCGAGCTCGACGAAGAGGCTGCCAACTACAAAGAGCGCACGGCCACCCTCATCGCAGAGCTGAAACGACTTAGCGACGAGCAAAGTCGTCCGAGCACGTCGCTCCAAGCTGAAACCCTGCTCCTTTTGGTGCTGCTTGCGTTGCGGATTACCTCGCAGGAGCCGTTGGATAGCGTGCTCCACGAACTTCAAACGGTGGTCCGACGGTGCGAGGGGCTAGTAGGGTATCCACTAGAGCCTCTTGTGGAAATACTCATGGAACTAGGCAACTTCCTCAACGACGTGCCTGCTTACGAGGAGCTATTTGAGACCATCATTGAAGTCGTTGGTTCCCGCAAGGAAGAGGTCTCCGCAGCACGTATGCTACTCAAACGTGGTGCTCAGCAACTCGCCGCAAACCGACCCTACGACGCGATACGTTCACTCTGCCGCGCGCTCCACCGGCTCTACAAACACGAAAGTCGCCATGACTTAGTTCGCGCGTTATACCTGTGTGGGTGCGCTTACGAACGCGTGGGACTCCTCTGGGCAGCGCGCGGCACTTTGCTTACCGCCGCGTCCGTCGCCACGGATGAATACTGGAGGTACGGCGACGTTACGCTGCCGCAAGCCGCTTGTTATAGACGGCTAAAGTGGCTAGAACTTCAATTGGGTCGCTTACCCCATGCTCTGAGCTGGCACGAAGCGGACACTCTTGTAAGAAATGCCCTTGCTGCCCAGGGTTATAATTGGGAGCACCTGTCAGGGGGTGAACTGGAGTTCGATGCTGTCCTTGGCCTTTTGCTACTCAAGACTGATTTTTGGGAGCTCAAGCATTTGTCGACCCTCCCTGACGTACTCGATGGGCTGGGACTCCACAATTCAGCCGTAGCACTCCGTTACGCGCTTGGGTATGAGGATGAGGTTCCTAAAGAATATCTCGGCGTGGAAGATGAGCATGAGGGCGGGGCCCTCTACGACTTCTTCCTCAGGTGGCGCAACCAACCCGCTGCGGAGGATCTGGCTGCAACTCCATTATTATATAACAAGAGCAAGATCACATTTAACTCTAGTGTGCTTGGATGCCGGATCACCGTGGAAAGCGAGAACACCTCGCCTTGCGTTGAACTAGCAGAGTCAACGCTTGCCGCACTCGAGAGTCTGCTCTCTACCGGCCCCGTCGAGCGAGTAGTGGCACGCGAGCCGATCCTCACGATTGCTATAAGGAGATCCGACTTCGCCGAGAAGCCATTCAGATTCGAGATGCGGGATCACGAGGGCAGACCCCATTTAGAGATTACTTGCAGTACGTTCGACCCCCATAATCTTTCGCTCGAAGAGCAGGCTCAGGTTAAAGATAAACTCTTTAATCTTCTTGCCAACGTTATTGCTAGAGTAGTGATGTTCGAGAACCCTGAACAAACAATGGAGAAGATGTTCAAAGAAGAACTCGCGCTTGAGCGTTCAATCAACTTTACAGGCAGTTTTGTTGTCCTAAGTAACGTTCTCGGGCACAATCCGAAAACTAGCATTTCAAACTGGTTTGATTCACAGGCAAGAGAATACACCCTAAGGCGGTCCGAACCGTGGGATGCGGCCGACCGGTGTACTGACCCAGAATCGAGTGCATTGCGTCGGGGACTTACGTTCGGCGAAGGGGACCCGCCGGAGGATCTCGTGGATCGTGGGCGAACGAAGCACAAACAGATAGCTACGGTATCACTCATACGGGAGACTCTCTGGAACAAAGCAGGATGGTCCGGTACCGCTTTCCTAACCGCTCCCGGTTACCCTCCCATCCTTGCTCTGATCTTCAGGGACGCTGAAGCTGCAAAACAAATATTCAGCAATTGGCGCAATGAACTCGGGGCGTGCGACGCGAATGAACGACTCAGAGTGTCAATTGTTCGTGGCATCGATAGAAATAATCGCCACGCATACAGGGTCGTCATCGGTTCAAAACCCGAGGTTGAACTTTCCCGCAAGGACATCAGGTACGCTATCTTAATCTGTCGCCTCAACACGATGGAACCCACCTCTGACGTCAATCTCATGCGGTTCCTTAGCAGCTATGAGGCTTTTGGCGAGTATTTCCTGGCGCCTGCCGTGATGCGGGACAGATCGTCTCCACCGGAGTTCTTTTTAGACCAGCGCTTGATGAAACGTGAATTATACGTACGGGAGGCTTGGAAGATTGGGCGAAACGATGTGGACGCAGTCGCAATAAAAGAAGAAGACGAACCAATCATTCCCTCAGGGCAGGAGAATCCTCCTGTACTAGAGTTACTTCGCTGGAAGCGCGAGTTATAACTTGATCATGACTTCTTTAAGTCTAGCTTTTAGTTTTTGTTTGGTTAATTTTTTGGCCAAATAGTTACCCGATATTGTTGTTTCCCACTTATTTCCGGTAGCCAGAAGGCAATCTACGAAATAGGGGTGATTCTTACCTTGTGAATACGTAAATAAAGAGAGAGTCAGCATGAAGTGTGGCCTCTCTTCTCATTTGTCATCTCTTCTCGTTAGTCAAGATAACTCGAGGTGGGGCCTATTCCTGAATTTAGTTTCACCGAAGAACTCTATGAGTTCTATCAGCGGGAATTCGGGCATAGGGGTTATCATTATTGAAGCGGTGGATGCTATGCCTGAATGGACAAAAGGCTGGGACGAGACAGGCGCCAGCCCAACCAATTACGCCCACGCCGCCGGAGGGCCCCCTCGCTTTCACCTACTTCACATCAGTATAGTGACAAAGCACGATGTAAAATGGTTTCCATGGTGATATAGCGGATATAGCTAAGGTGATATAGTGACTGGTCAACAAGGTGACTTGCATATTTCTCAATATACTGACATGGGTACAAATCAACATGTGGGTATAGTGATATAGGAGCGAGGGAAGCCCCTCTAGCTGCTGCCGGCGGCGAGAGAAGGGTCGGCTGCGGCGCAGCAGAAGGGAGCACTGTCATCGTAGAACGTAGCGGATTGATTCTAAGTTAGCCTCGGTAATTAGCGTATAGCCTTGTTGAGCCAAGGTAGAAACGTCTGGTTCAAAGTTTACTTCATAGATATAGTCACCAAAAACATCACAAACATCTTCGTTTCCTTCTATAGTCAATTCCCCAAACCCACCCTCGCCATAGTGGACTACTGTATTTTCACGAAAGTAAACCAATCTTCCTTGCTGGAGGTAGTGCTTAGCGACTTCTCTCAAAAAGTTTATAAACGTATTTACAATCTCCTGCTCCAAGGAACGGACGCGGGCATCAGTTTTAGCCCATAAGTCTTTTAGCTCTTGAACCATTCCGGCACCTCGTTTCGTTATTATAGTTTTTCACAAATGTTTTCTCCGACAGGATTTATAAACCTTCATCTAAACTCGCGCCGCTCGTTTTCTAGCGGCGCGTGCGTAATGGGTCCTCTAAACTCACCGTCGAAAAAACTGCTTATCCCAGAATATTTGTCTGGAATATGCCGGATAATGAGAATCCGCAAACCTTATTTAAAAACCACCACCTCGAAGGCTTGTCCGCTGTTTCTTGGGCAGACACGACCCTGTGCGCCGTCGACCCGTGCAGGCCCATGAGCGGCTTCTATAGCCTTTACCCCGCGGGTGATGACGGCGGGTATTTAGACGATCTGGTGGCTGCTTCCCGGGACGTGCTCGAGACCTTGGAAAATTACGTCGCGGTACAGCCCATGGTTACGTTTTTTGCCGCGCTTTACGCCGAAATGCAGTCGATTAAGCACTTGTCGCCGGAGATCAGGGAGACCCTCATGGAGCAGTGGTTCGCCCTGTACTCAGGCGAGGAACTTCCGAAAGGCGCTGGGATCTACAAACTTATTTCAGGCTGGGGAGAGCTTGCCCTTGAAAACCTATGCCGTACCGGCCCTGCGTGTTTTGAGGTAAGTTTCCGCCGGGGGGTAAGCCGCCTCAAATGGTGGGAATTTGGCGCAGCAGCAGGCTCTACCCTGGGTATTTTCAGCTTGATTTCTTATGCAGCCCGGCCCGGCTGTTCAGCCTGGGTCAATGGAGCAGCATCAGCCAGCGGACCCGGCGACCGGCCATCAAGTGTAGGCCATGGGACGGGACGGGGCTGCGCGGGCCCTACTTCCGGAAAGTGCCCCGGTTGCGTCGGTTCTGCGTACTTCCCCTGGATTTGCGGGCTTCACATATTGCTCGACTACTTTATCGATCAAGCAGAAGATCTGGAGTCGGGTGATTTGAACTTCGTAAGCTACTATGATTCCATGCAGGACGCAGCAGCTGCTTTGAACCGGTTTACCTGCATGTCCCTGGAAAAGGCGGAGGCCTTGTTCTCTTCTTGGATTCACACTGCAGTAGTAAGAGGGCTCCTTGCCATGTATTTGTCAGATCCGAAGGTTAAGGCGTGCGGCCTTTCTCAGTACGCGCGCCAACTGGCAGCCCAGGGGGACGCGGGATGGTTGCGTCGGATGTGCGCTGCAGTCAGGAGAATCGCCAGAATCTGAACTCAGGATGCGTATGCCGTGGCAGCACAAGATATGCCCAAGGAACCAGGGAGCGAGGGAGTGTTATTGGGCTCAACCGGCACATGTCTTGCGGGATACCGGGCAGCCTTTGAACAGATACTACATGTGTCATCATTGGGAAAGAAAGGACCCGTTTCTTGGACAACTGGACAGACAGAATCGACAGGCATATCTGGGACTCCCTAAGGGGGACCGTGACAACTCTCCGATTAGACGACAGGCGGCAGGACCAGGAGTTTTCTTGTTCTCTGGGTGTTCAAATGCCGGTGGATGAACCTAGCCATCATGCCGCGGATTACCACAACCTCCGGCTGGCGGAGCTCGAGCAAACAGTTCGGGCAAAACTCAACGGGATTCTGGAAGGTTCAGGCCCCTTAAAGCCCATCTTGGCTCAGCTTTTGTCCACCAGAGGCAAGTTTTTCAGGCCTAGACTGGTGATCTCAAGCTCCTATGCATGCCTTCCATACGTGTTGGACAAGAGAAGGTGCCCTACATGCTCAAGGCTTTATGGGCAACTCCGCAAAGGGCCGGGCTCTGAGCAGTGGGGTAGGGGTGCCAAAGCTCCCGGACCGGCGTCCACAATGCTCCCGTCACACGCAGATTTTGACGACAAGATGCTCGACATGATCACGGACATTGCAGCCGCGTTCGAGATGGTCCATATGGCATCCCTGGTCCACGATGATATCATCGACGGCTCGGCCCACAGGCGGGGCAAGCCGGCGCTCCATCTTACCTGGGGGACCCATTCGGCAGTGCTGGCCGGCGACTATCTCTTCGCCCAAGCAAACAGCACTGTGGTCAAGCATGCCGGACTGGGGATCGCAGCATGCCTGAGCGACGCAGTGGGGCTCATGTGCAGGGGAGAGGTTGCCCAGGACAGCAGGTTTTACGACCCAGATGTGACCGTGGGCGATTACTTCTACCAAACAGGGAGGAAGACAGCTGCCCTCATAGCAGCCGCGTGCAAAGCCGGGGCGATGGCAGCGAAGGCGCCTCTCTTGGCTCAAGAATGCCTATGGCGGTTTGGGATAAAGCTGGGGACTGCGTTTCAGATAATCGACGATATCCTGGATATCGTGGCCGACGGGGAAGCCTTGGGCAAACCTGTGTTCAGCGACCTCAGGCGCGGCATCCTTACCTTACCGCTGATATACGCCATGGGAACTGAGAGCCGCAGGGATATCCTTGAATGCCTGTCACACAAAGCCGTGCCCGACCACCGGATTCCCCAACTTCGCAGCAAACTTGTATCCGGCGGACATGTGAGGCAGGCGGGCGAAGTGGCTTGCAAGCTCCTCCAGTCAGCCCGGCTGGAACTCAGCCTGTTGCCTGATTGTCCTGGCACGGCCAGCCTCAAGAGCATGTGCGACGGGCTGGTGCAAAGGGCACGGGATGTAAGCTTGGCAGAAGGTATCACAATGGGGAAGTAGAATAGGAATTTAGAGTCACCAAATAGTTGAGTCGTAGTCTGAGCGCCTTTGTATGCACATGTGACTGTATGCACATGCCGACGCAGCTTCTAACGCACCGGTCAAGACACTGTAGCATCCACCAGGGCGCCCAGTATCGGCACAAACACATTCGTAGCAGTCGGAACAACAGGCTAACCAATGCGAGGGGAGGAGAACCATGGATCCTGCAGATGTAAAATTCGACCATTATTTTACTTACGACGAAATGGAATCGTTCCTGAAAGCGATAACAAGCAAGTATCCGGACCTTGCCCAGCTGTCTTCGGCAGGCAAGAGCGGCGAAGGCAGGGATATCTGGGTGGTTACCCTTTCAGACAGGCGGACAGGCAACCCTGATGAAAAGCCCGCGCTTTACATAGACGGCAACTTCCATGCCGGAGAAGTCACAGGTTCGATGATAAACCTTTATGCAATAAAGTACATCCTTGAAAACTACGGTAAAGATGAACGCGTCACCAGACTGCTCAAGCGCAACACGCTTTACGTGATACCCAGGGTGTCGCCTGACGGCGCCGAGGTATATCTTACTACCCCCGAGACTTTGCGGTCGGCTCCAAGGCCGTATCCTTTCCCCAATCCTGACGACCTGGAGGGCTTGTATCCCGCTGACGTGGACGGAGACGGGCATATTCTCTTCATGAGGGTCAAGGACGACACAGGCGAATGGAAGGTGTCTCCCAAAGACCCCAGGGCAATGGTGCGGAGGGCGCCTGACGAAGAGGAAGGCACCTTTTACCGGGTCTATGTGGAAGGATTCTTGCGGGAGCACGACGAGGGCGCCATAAAGAATGCACCGCCCAAGTGGGGTTTGGATTTTAACCGCAACTTCCCTTACGGCTGGGTGCCCGAGGTCGAGCAGGCCGGCGCAGGCGAATTTCCCTTGTCTGAGCCTGAGACCCGGGCGGTGGCAGAGTTTATCGTGAACCATCCCAATATTTCCCTTGCCCTTACCTATCACACCACAGGCGGGGTAATCCTGCGGGTACCCGGGGCCCACTCCTCCAAAGAGAGCCCGCGCCAGGACATCCAGGCGATGATTGCCATCGGTGAAATGGGTGCCGAGGAGACAGGCTACCCCTGCGTGCCTTGTTTCGAAGAATTCTACGGTGGCGGAGAAGGGTATAGCAGGGGAGCCTTCGACGACTGGCTGTTTGACCACCGGGGCATCCTGGCTTATACCGTCGAGACATGGAACCTGGCTCAGCGTTCCGGTATCCACCAGTTCCCCACCAGGGAGAAGTCGGTCCAGGAACAAGAAGAAGATTACCTGAAGATGCTTGCCTGGAATGACCGGGAATTGGCAGGCAAGGGCTTTGAAAACTGGCGGCCGTTTGACCATCCTCAGCTGGGCGAAGTGGAGATTGGCGGTTGGTATGTAAAGTACGTGATTCAGAATGCGCCGCACAAGTTCCTGGAAGCCGAATGCCACAAGAACACCATGTTCATCGTCAGGGCAGCGCTGACCCTCCCCAGGCTCGTGCTAGACGACGTGGGTTACCGGGCTTTGGGCGACGGGGTCTACGAGGTGAGCGCCGTTGTGAAGAACGTGGGCTTTTTGCCGACCTACGGCAGCCACAAGGCACTGGAACTTAAGAAGGCTAAGCCTCTTACTGCTGAGATCTATGCGTGTGCTCAGGACGGCCAAGATGAACCGGCAGGTATCGAAGTGATCGGCAAAACCAAGCAGGAAATCGGATATTTGGATGGCAGGTCAGGGACTACGGCAGCCTTCTCCCATTGGACTCCGCGTGCCACAGGGGATCAGAGGGTTAAGAAGGTAAGCTGGGTTGTAAAGGCACAGCCGGGCACGGAGGTCACTATCAAAGTAAGAGGTGACAGGGCCGGATGCGTGACTGAGACAGTCAAGCTGGAATAAGCAGGGCGAAACCGGACCGGGAAATCCCTCTGGTTTCGGGTACCGTGTTGGGCAATTTTTGACCAAGATACTGCCGGTTCCGGTCGGTTCCAGACCAGGTTCTGACCGGGACCGGCCTGTTTTTTACCGGTCTGGACTTGCCTGAGCACCGATGTGGTCAATTCTTAGCCGATCTTGTGGTTGAACCGGTCAGGTTTGGGCCAGGCTTGTGTTGACAGTGGAAGATTCTTAACCACCCGTGAAATCCGGGAGCCCGGAGTGGGCAATTTCAGACCAGCTCCCGTCTTCGACCGGTCAATCCCCGGCCAGGTGCGGCTTGGAAGTGGACGATATGGGACCAGTTTCAGCCCAAAAGCACGGTGGCTGACTTAATTCGAACCAATCACAGGCTAGAGGTGGTAAGTTTCTGAGCAGAACAGGTTTGGAATTGGCTAGATTGTAGCCGGCAAGGACCTATCGTGGTGCGGGCTGGCTTGTATTTGACCAAGGCCTGAGAAGAGCTGATCAATTTCAGACCAGGCTAGCCTGACATCGCCGGACAGCCCTCCATCTTAGGCCATCGCCGGTTACGTTGACTTCACGCGAGGCATACCATATAATCCGGGCGATCGGCAAACCGTCTACGACCCATTGCATCATTGCCGGACATATAAGATAATCATATAAATCCATTGGTTAAATCCATTGATATTGAACCATTAATCAGGAACCATTAATCTGGATCCGTTAAATCCGTACAAAATGAAAATCCGTATACACGCGATGAAGGGAAGCAGTAGGAATCCCAGCCCGGTGAAGAGAGCCGGGGGCAGGTGGGAGCCCGGTACCGCGGAAGATTCCGAACTCGTCCCGGAGCATGTGTTGCGAACGGCTTAGGATGCAGCGATTATCGGGTTAGGGTGCCAGGCCTGAGTAACGGCAAACATAACGGCAACGACAACCGCAAGCACTTGGCACCTGCGTCTGGGAGAGCCCAGTAGCGGCACACGTGATGCGCGCGTTAAGCGCTCAGAGTGCGGTTTATCACATGGGGCCGATGAGTATATGATGACTGCTGGGTAGCAGGCCAGATCACTGATGCCCCGGCGACTGATGGCTAGAACAGGACCAGCTGCCCATCAGCATGATCAAGATGCAGCCCGGTGATAAGCCGAACCAGGGTGGTACCGCGATGAAGCCAAAGAGCCCTCGTCCCTTGGATGAGGGTTTTATCTTTATTAGCCTGGTTCGAGTTTATCCAAGCTTTGGGTGAATAGGCGGAATCGTCAACAGGAATTTTGAAGCAGGAGGTACATGATTATGCCGGACGAAAGGAACCGTGGAGCCAAGAACCGTGGAGCCAGAAGCCATACTGGTACTGACGACAATTGCTGTGCCTGCGGAAACCAAAACCGGAACTTGTGCACAAATGGCACGGCATCTGACAATGGCAACAACGACTATGATCCTCAATATGTGGAGAAGAAATGGCAGGAGATCTGGCGGGACAACGAGACCTTTGTGGTTACCGAAGACCCGTCCAAGCCCAAATATTATCTGCTTGAGATGTTCCCATACCCGTCAGGGGAACTCCATGTAGGCCACGTGAGGAACTACACCATCGGGGACGTAATCGCCCGTTACAAGCGGGCGAGGGGATACAACGTGCTCCATCCCATGGGCTGGGATTCTTTTGGGCTGCCTGCGGAAAATGCTGCAATCAACCGAGGCATCAGGCCGGATAAGTGGACGTGGGATAACATAGCCCATATGAGGGAGCAGCTCAAACGAATGGGCTTCAGTTACGACTGGTCCAGGGAAGTCACTACAGCCTTCCCCGAGTACTACAAGTGGACCCAGTGGCTGTTCTTGCTGCTATACGAACGCGGGCTGGTCTACAAGAAGACGGCGCCGGCCAACTGGTGCCCCAAGTGCCACACCGTCTTAGCCAATGAGCAGGTGGAGCAAGGCAAGTGCTGGCGCTGCGACTCCCTGGTGGAAAGGCGGAGGATGGACCAGTGGTTCTTCAAGATAACCGATTATGCCGAGCGGCTCTTGTCTGACCTGGACAAACTCGACGGATGGCCTGAGCATGTCAAGACTATGCAGGCCAACTGGATTGGCAAGAGCGAAGGGGCAGAGATTGACTTCATCGGGCCCAACAACGAGAAGATCCCGGTGTTTACCACGCGCCAGGACACGATTTACGGTGTTACCTACCTGGTGCTGGCCCCGGAACACCCGTTGGTGGAGAAACTCATCCAGGGTACAGAGTACGAAGCCCCGGTGAGGGCATTCATCGACAAAGTGAGCAAGATGTCTGAGATTGACCGGACCGCCGAGACTATGGAGAAAGAAGGCGTCTTTATAGGCGCTTACGCAACCAACCCGGTGTCAGGGGACAAGGTGCCTATCTGGATAGGCAATTACGTAATCTACGAGTACGGCACAGGCGCTGTCATGGGAGTACCCGGCCACGACGAGAGGGACTTCCATTTTGCCAAGAAATACGGGCTGCCCATCAAGATAGTGATCCAAAACCAAGATCAGAGCCTCAGGCTTGAGGAGATGGAAACCGCTTACGTGGATCCCGGGATCATGGTAGACTCAGGCCCGTTTACCGGCCTCGGCAGTGAGGAAGGGCGGGCGCAGGTTACCAAGTACCTGGAGGAAAACGGCATAGGCCGGGGCAAGGTTACCTACAAGATGCGGGACTGGCTGATATCCAGGCAAAGGTACTGGGGTGCGCCCATTCCCATAATCTACTGTCCTAAGTGCGGTACAGTGCCGGTCCCCAAAGAGGATCTGCCTGTGATTTTGCCATTGGGGCTGCAGGTTAGGGCCGAAGGGCCTTCGCCTTTGGCAAGGCATGAAGAATTTCTGAATACAACCTGCCCCGTGTGCGGCGAGGCTGCCAAGCGGGAAACCGACACCATGGACACGTTTGTGTGTTCGTCGTGGTACTTCTTCCGGTACGCCAGCCCCCACAACACAGACGAGGCTTTTGCCAAGGCTGCTGTGGATTACTGGAGTCCCGTAGACCTCTACATCGGCGGGGTAGAGCACGCGGTCATGCACCTGCTGTATGCAAGGTTCATCACAAAAGCCCTGTACGATGCAGGCCTGGTTCCCGTTGACGAGCCTTTCAAGAACCTGCTTACCCAGGGCATGGTGGTGAGAGACGGCGCCAAGATGTCTAAGTCCAAGGGCAACGTAGTTTCGCCCGATGAGATAGTCGGAAAATTCGGCGCTGATGTCATCAGGGTGTTCATGATGTTTGCCGCACCTCCTGAGAGGGACCTAGAATGGTCTGACAGAGGGGTCGAGGGTGCCAACAGGTTCCTGCGCAGGGTTTGGAGGCAGCTTGTGGGCGATCCTGCCGGCGAACATGCTGATGCCAATGAGGCGCCTGGCGGCGGGATTTTCACCGAGGGGCTGCTCCGGATAACCCATCAGAGCATCAAGAAGGTAACTGAAGATCTGGAGCGGTGGGCACTCAACACGGCAGTGTCTCAGCTCATGGAGTTCTCCAACTACATTGGCAGGTATCAGAGGCTGCCCAAGGAAGCACAGAGTGAAGCGGCACTGGCCGAAGCCAAGTCAACCCTGGTGAAACTGCTTGCGCCGTTTGCCCCGCACATAGCCCATGAACTGTGGGAACGGCTTGGCTACGAGGGCACGGTGGAAGAGGCAGGCTGGCCTGACTACAACCCCGACTTGGTTGCAGAGAAAGTCGTGACCATAGTGGTGCAGGTAAACGGCAAGGTCAGGGACCGCATCCAGGTTGAGGCCGGTTCCAGCGACGACGTGGTTACTGAAAAGGCGCTTGCGTCGGAGAGGATTGCGAAGATGCTGGGGCCTGAACCGGAGAATAAGATCGCCAAAGTGATCGTTGTGAAGGATAAGCTGGTGAACATAGTTACCAAGCGCTGACAGTGATTGTGTCAGCCGTGACCGTGTCGCACGGGATGTACCGTTTTGGGGGGAGGTATCCCAGGAAGCTGGGTGCTTGGTACATCCCGTGCGCCGTTTTGAGCACCGTTGTCTGACGGGGCGTTGGGAATGAGCTTCCGCTTGTTAGATTATGGCAATTGTGGTAGTATATTGTCATGAACCGCCGATTGGATTTGATAATCTACGCCATATGCCTTCTCTTGCTTGTGGGAGCCGCCAGCCTGTGGTGGCGCGGCATATTTCCATCAGGTGACGAACTTGTGCTTACCCCTGAAGACAATCCTGCCTGGGGGGATTTGGAGATAGGCCCGGGTCAGCCAGGTCAGGCTGATCACCCAGGTCAGACTGATCAAGCCGGCCAAACAGGGCACCCAGATCCGACGCCTCACGGGGATGTCCAAGGACGCCAGGCAGCCGGCAGGGATTCCCCGGATGCTGGCAGTGCCGGCGATTTGCCTGAAGAAGACGATAATGTGATCTTTGTCCACATAGCCGGCGCCGTAGAAGCGCCAGGCGTGTACAAACTCAAGCAGGGACAGAGGCTTTATGAAGCCTTGGAGCTGGCGGTTCCCCTGGAAGATGCAGACCTGGACTACCTGAACCTTGCGGGTATACTGTACGACCAGGATAAGATATATGTGCCAAAGAAGGGTGAGTTTTCTGGGTCCGGTAGTCCGGTAGCCGGAACAAGTTCGCCGGGACAAGGGTCAGGATACGGAACAGGCGGCTCAGGGTATGGTTCAAGCAGGACAGGGAGCGGCTCAGCTTCAGCGGGGGTATCTTTTCCCATCAACATAAACACAGCAACCGCCCGTGAACTGGAGGCTCTTCCTGGAATCGGGCCCGCAAAGGCCGCGGCGATAATTGAGTTTCGTAGCCAGCGAGGACCCTTTGACCGGAAGGAAGATATCAAGAAGGTATCTGGAATAGGGGAAGCCACGTATTCCAAAATTGAACCTCTGATAACCGTAAGATAATCTACCGGTGGAAGAAGCCCGGTTCCTCTTACGCCTCACGCCGGGCGGACCGGCCGGATCGGCCGTCTTAGGCAGACGCATTCACAATGCTTTCCTCTGTATGCTACAACACTTACCATAGCAAATGAATGGACATTGAAGAAAACGTTGACAATTAGTATTGTCGATCCATATAATAATCCTCAGTGTTAGCACTCACCAAGGGAGAGTGCTAACAAGAAGGATTTGTCAGCCAATAACATAAGGGGGGTTCATTTTGGTTCTTAAGCCGCTCGCAGATCGCGTAGTCCTCAAACCTGTCCAGGCAGAAGAGAAGACCAAAGGCGGTATCGTTTTGCCTGACACTGCTAAAGATAAGCCTCAAGAAGGAGAAGTCATCGCTGTCGGTCCCGGCAGAATCCTCGAAAACGGCACCAAGCTGGAGCCTGAAGTCAAGGTTGGCGACCGCGTCATTTACTCCAAGTACAGCGGCACTGAAGTTAAGATTGACGGCGAGGAATACTTGATCGTCAGAGAAAGCGACATCCTTGCGATTAGGACCGATGCCTAAGCTTACTTACGAAATCTCTTAAACCAGAGACCGTGCACAGAGATTGTACACGTATACAAGCAAATCTCTTAAGGAGGGAATCGTTAAGTGCCTGCAAAGATTATCAAGTACCACGGTGATGCGCGTAAGGCCCTTATGGCTGGAGTCGACGCTGTTGCAAACGTGGTCAAAATTACCTTGGGGCCAAAGGGAAGAAACGTAGTTCTCGACCGTAAGTTTGGTTCGCCTGTTATCACCAAGGACGGGGTTACTGTCGCAAAGGAAATCGAATTGGAAGACCCCTTTGAGAACATGGGGGCACAGCTGTGCCGCGAAGTAGCCTCTAAGACCAACGACGTAGCGGGCGACGGAACCACCACCGCTACCGTTCTGGCCCAGGCAATGGTCAAGGAAGGGCTCAAGAACGTGGCTGCAGGTGCCAACCCTGTATTCATCAAGCGTGGTATCGACAAGGCAGTTGCCCGCGTAGTCGAAGAGATGAAGAAGTTGGCAACCCCCGTTGAAGACAAGCAGGACATTGCACACATCGCCTCTATTTCCGGTAACGATCCTGAAATCGGAGAGATTATCGCTGACGCCATGGACAAAGTGGGTAAAGACGGCGTCATTACCATAGAAGAATCAAAGGGTACCGACACCACTGTAGAAGTGGTAGAAGGTATGGAGTTTGACAGAGGATATCTGTCAGCCTACTTCGTGACCGATACCGACGCAATGGAAGCCGAGCTGGAGAACCCGTTCATCCTTATCTACGAAAAGAAGATCTCCGCAGTTGCAGACCTCCTTCCCTTGCTCGAAAAGGTAGCAAGAGCCGGCAGGTCACTGCTGATTATCGCTGAGGATGTTGAGGGCGAAGCCCTTGCCACCTTGGTGCTCAACAAGATCAGGGGAACCCTGTCCATCTGCGCTGTCAAGGCTCCTGGATTTGGTGACAGGAGAAAGGCAATGCTCGGCGACATTGCAGCGCTTACCGGCGGACAGTTCATCTCTGAAGACCTCGGCGTCAAGCTGGAGAACGTGGACCTCGATATGCTCGGCGAAGCTGCCAGGGTCCGGGTCTCCAAGGAGAAGACCACAATCGTCGAGGGTAAGGGTACCAAGGAAGCCATCGAGGCCAGGATCAACCAGATCAGGCGCGAACTCGAGGAGACCGATTCTGACTACGACCGCGAGAAGCTGCAAGAAAGGCTCGCCAAGCTGGCAGGCGGCGTAGCAGTCATCAAGGTCGGCGCTGCTTCTGAGACCGAACTCAAGGACAAGAAGCATCGCTTCGAGGACGCCCTGGCTGCTACCAGAGCTGCAGTTGAGGAAGGTATGGTGCCTGGTGGCGGAGTCACATACATCAACGTGATGAGCGTCATCGACGAGCTCGAGCTGGAAGGCGACGAGAAGGTAGGTGCCATGATCGTCAAGCGGGCTCTCGAGGAACCCCTTCGTCAGATTGCCGAAAACGCAGGGCTTGAGGGCTCGGTCGTGGTCGAGAAGGTAAAGAGCAGCGACAAGAAGGGTTGGGGCCTCAACGCAGTAACCGAGGAATTTGTGGAAGTAGCCAAGCATGGAATCGTCGACCCGCTCAAGGTATCACGTTCAGCCCTTGAGAACGCCGCATCTGTCGCGTCCATGCTGCTGACCACAGAGGCGGTTGTGGCCGAAAAGCCCGAGAAGGAGAAGACACCTCCTTATCCCAACCCTGATTTCGATTACTAATCCATCTGCTGGATTTAAGTGGAACTCACCCGGGGGGCCTCCTCCCGGGTGAATTTGTTTTGCAAAGTTGAAGGGGCTGTATCACTACAGCCCCTTCAATACGCTTTTGCCTATCTTGCTTTCAATACGCTTTTGCCTATCTTGCTTTTGTTTGCCTAGAAGGACTCATCATCCAACTTGAGTGGTCAAGAATATAGGTAGACCCATCTGCTCAATCTGATCCAAGAGCTCTTCAAGCTCGTCCATATGTTCATCTTCGTCGTTTAGAATGTCCTGTAGAAGATCCTTGGTTGCATTGTCGCCTACTTCGGCTGCGAGCTTGATGGCGTCGTTGTAAGCTTTGATCGCCCTTGCTTCGGCCTCACGGTCAAATTCAAGTTGCTGCGGGACGTCTTCACCGATCTTGATTTCAGTAAGTTCGGTTACAATGGGCTTTCCGCCGAGGAACAGAATCCTGCCGATGAGCTGTTCCGCATGAATCATTTCCTTTAGTGCCCGCTTCTCAAAGCTTTCATGCAGCTTGCCGTAGCCCCAGTCCTCAGCCATTTCAGCATGCACTATGTACTGGTTAATAGCCGCAAGTTCGTCAGCCAGCAAAGCGTTTAGGGTTTCAATAAGTTTCGGATCACCCTGCATGAGTAGACCTCCTCTTTCTTCTTGATTATTCTATCAACTATTATACTTATAATGGGCTAAGTCGATATGGCTAAATGCCTGTCTCCTTGTGAAAATTGGTTTATTGCTGTCTTTGCTGTTTTTCACCTCCCTTAAAGAAGCCCCGATTGGATCAAGTGACAACGGTTACTTGGTTATCCAATTCCGAGCGCCTCTTGCCAACCGGTTTGATTGAAGCCTACGAGAACAAAGCCGTCGCCTACGAGAATCGGACGCTTTACGAGCATGCCGTCTGATGCCAGCAGCTCATATTGCTCGTCCTCGCTCATCGACGGCAGCTTGTCTTTGAGCTTGAGCTGCCTGTACTGCTGGCTGCTGGTGTTAAAAAACCTCTTGAGCGGGAGCCCGCTGATTCTGTGCCACTCTTTCAATTCCTCAACTGTAGGGTTGTCGTCTTTGATATGCCTTTCTACGAAGGCCACCCCGTTTTCCTGCAGCCACTTCTTTGCCTTTTGGCAGGTAGTGCATCTCGGGTAACATATGAAGATCATGATGGTCTCTCCCTCTTTCTTTGGAGCGTTAGCCTGCGAAGTTTGCCGCTTTACCAAAGGATGTGGTGAGAAATGTATGATCACAAGTTTCACGAGTTTGCCTTTGCGACGGTTTTCGCCTTGGCTCACATGATTCATTCGGCTACACCATGCGTCTATCCTGCTTCATCCTATCGCACAACTAACCTTTCAGTTGCTACAATTAGTTAGTAAGATCCCGAGAAGGACCGGTTTGCAGGGCTAAGAAGGGTAGATTGAACCTGATAACGGAGGAAATAGACGAGGTAACAAACGAGGGAACAAACTGGAAGAACCATTCGTCATAGGTGGAAGAACCAGGCGCACTTGAGACCGGCAACAGACCTGATCGTATTGATTATCGTGTTGGTCAGCGGGCTCACACAAACGCCGAGGCATGACCCTAAAGAGAAACCCTAAAGGGAATATGTATCTACCGATAGATCGGGAGAGGGGCGATTCCATGGATCGGTTTTGGGAGAAAGGCAAGAAGTGGATTACTATTACCGTCATCATACTTGTGATTGCAGCTGTGGGCTACTGGGGAGTCAAGGCACTTTCCGGAGGTGACAAAGGCAAACTCGTGATGGTCACCAAGCCTGTCATCCGCGGTGAATTGGAAGTGATGGTGAGAGGCTGGGGCAACCTCATGGCTAGCGAGGAGCAGGATGCGATATCCGGAGCCCAAGGTGTCGTCAAGGAAGTGTTCTTTGAACCAGGCCAGCAAGTTTCGGCGGGGCAAGTGCTTGCCACAGTGGACGCGGGTTCACTCGAAATGGAGATAAGGAAGCTTGAGATTCAAATAGAGCAGGAAAGGGTAAAACTTGCGAAAGAATTCGGTGTGTCTCCGGACGAAGTGGCTGATGTAGAACCTGAAGCGGCGCTTGTGGTACGCAGCCCGATCTCAGGCAGGATTGCAGGGCTTACAGCCAAGCCCGGTGCTGCTTCCCCAGGGATCATATGCCGGGTGGTGGACAGTTCCGTCCTCAGGGTCCAGCTGCTTTTGCCAAAACCCCTGTTTGACAAGGTGGAAGTGGGCCAGAAGACCACCTTCATGCCTGACAGGTTTGAAGGCATGGATCCCGGTGTGGTGGTAGAAGCCGATCCCACGCCTATTGCCGGTGAGTCCACCTATTACTACGAAGTATGGGTTGAGATGCAAAACCCCGGTTTGCTGAAGGTGGGCGACACGGGAACCTTGCTTATCCACGCTCCTTCAGGCGATATCCAGCAGAGGGCAGAGATAACCTCCTACGGCGTTGAAGAGACTGTATACTCGTCGCTCTCAGGCACGGTGAAAGCAGTGTTTGTTAAGGACGGTGCTTTGGTAAAAGCCGGCGACCCGATTCTCGAGTTCGAACCGGGCGAAGCACTCCTGGCAGCCATGCAAACCCAGCTTGAGTTCAAGAGCCTCCTGCTTCAACTTGAGGAAAAGAAGAGCCAGCTTGGCAGCTTGGAAATCGTCAGCCCGATTGATGGCGTGGTCATGTCTCAGAACGTGCAAAAGGGCCAGGCCATAGCAAAGGGCACTGCCCTGTGCAGGATATCCAATTACAACGAGATGAACTTGCAGCTGCAGGTTGATGAGATAGACCTGCCCAAGATCCAAGAGGGGCAAATAGCTCAGATAGAAGTGTGGGGCCCCCAGGGCAGGCAGCTGGTAGAAGGTGTAGTGTCCAAGGTAGGTTTGTCAGGCAATCCCCAGGATGGCCTGGCAGCTTTCGGTGTTGCCATCAAGGTTGTTAATCCGGGATACTTGCGTCCCTATATGCATGCAACCGCTCAGATTTTCGTATCTAAGAAAGACGATGTGCTACTTTGTCCTGTGGAAGCGCTCTACAAAGAGGGCGACAAGTGGTTTGCCGATATCAAAGACGGCAATACTAGGAAACCTGTTGAGGTAGAAGTGGGCGCCATGAACGAAATATATGCCGAGATCCTGAGCGGCCTTGAGGAAGGACAGGAAGTAGTTGTGGCCATGAGCAAAGACCCTGACCAGGCAGGTGGAGGCGGCGGAATCTATCCGTACGGTTACTAGTGTTACCGGCATGGGAGTGGCCTTTCATTAGGAGGGGATGTCGTGAAACTGTCTGACCTTTTCAGTGTGTCTTTGCGGGGACTCACAACGAACAAACTGCGGTCCGCTCTTACGATGCTCGGTGTGATCATAGGGGTGGCTTCGGTCATCGCCCTGGTGTCGGTAGGCGAAGGCGCCCGGAGAGAAGTAATTGAGAGTTTTGAGAGCATAGGGACTAATATCCTCAGGCTGTATGTACAGCGCTGGGATGTGAGGCTTACCCTGGACCAGATAGACGAACTGATGCAAAGGGTGCCTGACCTGGAAGGCGCGCTATGCCAGCTTTGGTGGGGCGGCCGGGTGACTTACGAAGGAAAAGAAGGCTACTGGTCTGTCCAGGGTGTAACTGAGAACTTCCCGCATATACGGAGCCACGACCTTTACACGGGCAGGTTCTTTACCGCGGTTGAAGTGGAAATCGCCCGTCCTGTAGCGGTGATAGGCTGGCGGGTTATGCAAGACCTGTTTGCCGGCCGTAATCCGGTAGGTAAGTATATATACATTGACCAGGAGCCCTTTGAGATCATCGGCGTGTTGGACGAAAAAGGCGAGTACCTGGGTGACGGGGTCGACCATATGATCCACGTGCCGATCACCGTAGCCATGCGGCGGAGGGGCACCGACAGGGTAGACGAGGTACTGCTCAAAGCCAAGAGCAGGGATACCGTCGAGGCGGTGCAGCTTACAGTACAGCGGATCTTCGAGGCCAGGTACGGGCCTGATGCAGTGTGGATCTGGACTCAGCAGTCCATGCTCGAGCAGGTTCAGGAATCCACCAGGACCATGACCTTGATGTTAGGTGCGATTGCCGGAGTGTCCTTGCTGGTCGGGGGCATAGGCGTGATGAACATCATGCTGGTGGCGGTTACCGAGCGTACGAGAGAAATCGGGTTGCGCAAAGCCCTCGGTGCCAGACAATCCCAGATACTGCTCCAGTTCTTGTTTGAGTCGGCTTTCCTTTGCTCAATCGGTGGCATAGCCGGTGTGCTTGCGGGTATTGGAGGGTCCCGGTTAGTTGCCAGGCTCGGACCCAAGACTGCAGTATCTCCCGCCTCGATAGGCATAGCGTTTGGATTTGCGGTGCTCGTAGGCTTTATTTTCGGCATATATCCCGCCCTGCGGGCGGCGAAGCTCCAGCCGGTGGAGGCCTTAAGGAGCGATTAAGATGCGATTGAGAGTAATTGAAGAGCGATTGAAGAGCGATTGAGCAGCCCGCATAGGCTTCACCTGTCACACACGACGACTTGTCACACACGACACCCCAGAGTGTGGAGTGGAGCGAGGGCTTGATAGCTTAAGGAGAGGTTGAGAAGTCAAGCAGGCCAGCCAGGGTGGCTTCGTGGCTTCTGACCAGCAGGGCTTCTTAGTGGAAAATCAACCGAGTGGGCAGATCAACTGAGTGGGAAAGCCCGCTCAAGGGCGGCGTGCCCTGCGGTAGCTAAATTAACATAATATGGCAGGAACTCAGGCGGTGCCGTAGAATCTATAATGTCAGATTATGGCACCGCCTGGTTTTTGTGAGACCGGTTTTGGCGATAGTTCGTACTCCTGCTCCCGGCGAGTTGCAATCGGAAGCGGTTCAGGCAGCGGCCAGCAAGACTGTGTGAAACAGGGTTTCCGGCTACAGGTATTGCTCAGGCGACACAGGAGGCCGCTGCTCTGGCCTGCCATAGGCTTCTTGATAGGGGCTACATACCAACCTTTTCCCGTAAAGCCTCTCGTTTGGGCGTTGCTGTTTGTGGCAGTGGTTGCTTGTCTTATCTGGGTTCTTGGAATCAGTCGCAACCCATGCCGCGCTCTGCCCTCAGGCCCGGCCCGGTGCTTCGGGTTTGGGTGCAACATGGGTATGCTTGCCGGTTCAGGACAGGGCGTCGGGATGATCCCGGAGGTGGGTCCTTCGGCGGATTCAGCACCGCGCTTTGGCTTCATTTTGGACCGCCGCCCTTTGGTTGTACTGATGCTGCTTGTAGCCGGCTTTATGGCAGGAAGCTTCCGAGAGTCGCTTTGGGCTAGGAGGATCTCTGACGCAGAATATCTTGTACTTGAGCAAGCCCGGACCGGGTCCCCCATTGTGTTGGTCCGGCTTGTAGATAATCCGAGAGAGACCCACAGCGGCACAAGGTTCACAGGGGAACTGTGGTGCTTTGTCGGCCACAACCTAAAGCACGACTCCGAGTACAACTCCAAGCACAAGGGTTTTCCCAGCTACAACGCCAGGTACAAGGGCCTTAAGGTAAGTGTTTACTTATATGATGGCGGGGCCGGATTGGCGTCCGGTGACTTTGTGGTGGTGAGGGGTAAGTTCAGCATACCGGCGCGTGCCATGAATCCCGGCGAATTTGACTACAGGCGATATCTTCTGGGTAAGCAGGTGTTTCTCGAACTTAAGGGCGCAGCAGTGCGGTTGGATGAAGTAACCGGTGAAGCACCTTATCAAGCAACTGAACAAGCACCTTATCAAGCAACTGGTCAAGCAACCGGTGAAGCAACTGGTCAAGCAACTGGTGAAGCAACTTCCGGCTACCTTCAGCCTGCGTCCGGCTATGCCCAGCCCACGACCGGCCACCGGCCCGGTAATTCCGGGCTTAGATTCATCTTCCAACGCCTAGCCCACCACTTGGAAGCAAAGATTGACGCGATATTTCCCGGAAATCTAACCCAGGGAGAAACGGGGGTTATCAAGGCGCTGCTCCTAGGTGACAGAGGTGATCTTTCGCCCCAAGATTCAGAGCACTTCCGTGCCGCAGGACTTTACAGGTTCATCGCCATAGCAGGCTTCCATGTGCAACTTGCGGCGGGGGTGGTAGAGCGTGTTGTCAGGCGGCTGACAAAACACAGGAACATCTCAATGTTCGCAGGGCTCCTTGCCGCGTTCTTGCTTGCAGGCCTGTCAGGGTGGGCTGTGGGCCCCTTGAGGGCTTTTTTGTGCGTGCTGCTTAAGCATTTGGCATTTTGGTGCCGCAGAAAGTACGATACCTTGACTGGGTTTGCAGTTTGCAGTTTCATCATAGGATGGCGTGTCCCGTATCCTCTGGCCGATGTGTCGTTTCAGCTTAGCTTCGCGGGGATGCTTGCCGGTTGGGTAACCTGGGAGTACACCCAGGCGCTTACACGCAAGTACGAACTGGGATTGGTGCGGCACTACCTGGTTCAATCCACGCTTGTGGGGATGCTTCTGCTCCCCCTCTTGGCGGTTCATTTTCAAGATGTTTCAATCGCCGGATTCTTGTTCGGCGGGCTTTGGGGACTGCTTTCGGTGGCGGTCAGCCTTGCTACGCTTCCTGTAGTGTGCATCCCCTTGGCAGCCGGGAGGTGGCTGAGCTGGTGCCCGTTCCTTGTGATACGGGGATTAAGACAAGTGGGGGCATTTGCAGCCAGACTGCCTCTTGTCTCCCTTGCTTTCCCAAGCCCTAAATTGCCGGAGTTGGTGGCATACTATTGCCTAGTGTTTATGCTGCTGGATGGCGGGCAGGACTTTAGGCAGGCAACGGCCACTGGCTTTTCAAAGGACCTTACGGCCGGCAGCTTATACGAAGATACACGCGCCGGATGGCGGGCCGAGACCCGTGTCTCTCCGGAATCTCTACCTAAGCTGATGCCGCGCAGGTTTGAGAACCCTACCCTCAAGCATCGGATTTGCAGCATTATTCCGGATAAGCGGGTACCACGCAAGTTCATCATGCTAGGCTTGTGTTGTGTGCTGTGCGTTTCAGTAGGCCTCAGGTACTACTGTGTGTGGCCTCAGGTGGTTTTCCTAAGCGTGGGCCAGGCTGACACTGCAGTTATCCGCACAAAAGGTACAGTTATCGTCGTGGATACCGGCACTGAGACATCTGCAAGACGGGTGTTGGTTCCTTATCTCAAGCACGAAGGGATAAGGAAGATCGACTTGTGCATTATCTCCCATTTGCATGCAGACCACGCAGGCGGGCTGGGGGAGGTCTGCCGGAACTTCAAAGTAAACACCGTGATGACCTGCCCCGGGAGCAAACAAGCGGTCTATCAAATACTAAAGCAGGACGCCCTAGGCCTGGCATCAGGAACCCGGACTGCCACGGACCTTGATGAACTTGTCATCCTTGAAGCCGGTGCCGGGGATGTGTATGCCATCGGAGGTGCAGTGCTCACCGTCATCCATCCGCCGGGGGTGGGGAACAACACCCAGGCTTGGCGAAGCGATGGGGTCCAGGCTGACGCGCTAATGCCGGCCGCTCAGGAGGCATTTTCGGAATTCGGCAACGAACACTCTCTGGTAATCGGGGTAAGTTTTGGACGCCTCCCTGCATACATTGAGTTTTGGGGCGATGTTCCAGGAAATGTGGTGGTGGGGCTACTAAGGGGCGGAGGTACAACCAGCCCAGCCAGCCATTTAGGCAATCTGGCAGGTCAATGGTCAGAGGGCCAGGCAAGTGGACAGGCAAGTAACGAGGTCGACAAGCTGACAGGAGAGCAAGCCGGAAAGCAGGCAGGAATGGAACCAAAACCACCGCCCGGCGTCGTTTCTATTATAAAAGTCCCTCATCACGGAAGCCCCGATTCTTTGGTGTATGGGTTCTATCAGAGGGTGTGGGGAGGAGTGGCGGTAATTTCAGTGGGCCCTAACTCATACGGGCATCCTTCGCCCGATGTGATCCGTGAGGCTGAGCAGAGCGGACTTACAGTGTTCCGCACAGATAAGGACGGCGCGGTTACGGTAAAGATATATCCCGGAAGGGTGCGGGTGTCCAGATTTGTGAAGTAACCTCCCACAAGGCACCAGCGATTCATGATAAAATTATGCAGGCTACAGAACGGAGTGTAATCGGAGTGGTAGATGATGAACATTAACCGGGATAAGCATAAGCATAACCATAAGGGTAAGCACAAGAATGATAAGCAGAAAATTGTAATCTTTGTGGCAGTGGTGGCACTGGCGGCAGTGTTTCTGGCTTCATGCATGAAAGAAGACGTAGTGAGCGGAAATGTTTGGGCTTTTGGGGTGCCCCTAGGTGGGCTCCGTGTGGAAGAAGCAGTTGCCCTTATCGAGGAGAAAGTCAACGAAATCCGCCGGGGTCCCTTAGTGTTTAAAGCAGGGGACCTGTCTTACCAGGTGTCACCTGAGGAATTGGAAGTTGCGCTTGATCTCGGACAGATAACCAGCCGGCTTGAAGAGTATATAGATTCTAAGCCGGTGTTCCTGCCGGATAGCGTTTTCAGGAAAGGGCCTAAGACGGTTGTAGAAGGCGACGCAAAGATCGTTTCGCCGGCGCTAAACGAGGTGGCCCAGAAGATAGCAGACAACTTGTCAAAGGAACCCCTCCCTGAGAGGTATGGGTTTTCCGGGCGCGACCTGGTGATTCTTCCGGCTGAAAACGGTCAGGAGGTGACCCCGGAGGATGTCCTCGCAGCCCTCAAGCACATCGAAGACACCACAGTGGAAGTTGCCTACGAGGTGCTCCAGCCCGAGACGGTAGACTTGGAGCCTTTGGAGCTTGTGGCTGATTGTGAAACCAACTACGACATAGAGGAGACCGATAGGAACGTAAATCTGGCTCTTGCTGCAAAAGCCGTCCACGGTCAGGTGCTGATGCCCGGTGAAGTTTACAGCTTCAACAGGGCTGCCGGGGAAAGATCCGAAGCAAGGGGCTACCGGTATGCAAACGTAGTGGTGGGGAACACCTTGGTGCCCGACATAGGCGGAGGAATCTGCCAGGTTACAACCACCTTGTTTATAGCCGCGGCAGAGGCGGGTTTGGATTTCCCTGAAATCCACAACCACGGCATACCCGTGGACTATGCGCCTCCAGGGTTGGATGCCGCTGTGGCGTGGAATTACCTTGACCTTAAGGTGAAGAACAACTTCCAGCATCCGGTTGTGTTCGGAGCTTGGGTGGAAGACGGAGTAGTACAGGTGAGGGTGTTCGGCAAGCCTTCGGAAAGCACGTACGAGCTTGAGCCTGTTATCCTGGAAGAGTATCTCCAGGAAGGCATGAACCCAGGGTTGCTGGTTGAGACCTACCGCATCGAAAAGCAAGGCGGCGAGGTCATAAAGCGAGAGCTTATAGTCCGGTCGTACTACTTGCCCAGCTATCCCAATCCAAGGTGATCCGGCGGGGAAGAACACTGAACCCTGATAGACCCTGTTAAAGCCTATTGGTTTGATTGGTCTTGTTGATTTGGATTTGATTTGTTTTGAGTTGTCTTATTTTGTCTTGTTTGGAGTGAGTTGCTACGTTAGTCACTGAGGTTGAAAAGCAAATCCGGTCGGGTAAAATTGCACCGGCATACTATATCTACGGTGATGAAGCCTACTGGCACGACAGGCTCATAAGCCTGTTGTCTGACGCATTTCCAGACGGCACGGAGCATGTATCCGGCGACGAAACCACCTGGCAGGAACTACAGGAACTCCTGGCCCAGCCTTCGTTTTTCGGCCCCAGGCTATGGGTTGTGAGGGGAGCAAAACATCTCTTTGACCAAAAGCCCGAGACATGGCATATCTCAGTGGCTCCTGGCAACTGCCTGCTGCTCTCAGCCATAACCAAGAACAATCCTGCTCCCAAAGCGTTAACCCAGGCAATTTCCAACGCCGGAGGAGTGGTTATCAAAGTGGCGGAGCCTTCATGGCGAGAGGCGGCAAACTGGGTGCGGGAAAGATTGAGGTCCGACGGGTACACTATCACAAGGGATGCAGTGGAAACCCTCATCCTAGTGGCCGGGAGGAGTATTGAGCGTCTGGATAAGGAAATCGAGAAACTAGAGCTTTTCGTCCATCCTGACAACCGGATCACCGCAGACCATGTCCTGACTGTGGTCGCACCTGATCCCCAGATGAATACCTTTGCGTTTGTGGATGCGGTTGCGACCAGGGATAGAGTCAAAGCATTCTCAGAGGTGGAGGAATTGGTTACCCGTGGAGTGAGCCCGATTTTCATGATAGCGGTGCTCGGTTCTCATTTCGGGCTCATGTGGAGGGCCAAGGAATCCTCCAACAAAGGGATTACCCAGGATTCTTTGGGAAAAGCCCTGGGAGTTCATCCGTACGCCGCGAGAAAGGCCCTGGAGCAGTCCAGACGATGGACTTTTGCCCAACTGGAGAAAGCCATCCGCCTGCTGTGTAATGTCGATGAATCCCTCAAGACAGGGAAGATAGACCCGGTTTCCGCCATGGACTACGTGCTTGTAAACCTCTTAGCAGAATAGCAGTCTTAGCAGAATATCAGTCTTAGCAGAATAGCTGCCGACCCCATTTCGTTACACTGGTCAGGGATGGTAAAGGTAGTACCGGAATTTGGCCGAATAGCCGTCGATCCCATTTCAGCCCGATATGCATGGTCCCAAATGACCATACCATTTACCGAAATGTGCCCAAAACCGAAAAGCCCCACAGCGTATGCCCTGGGGCGACGGTACACGGTATCGGGAATACAGGAACACAGCAAACTGCTAAGTTCCTCAAACTTGTTTAACGCATAGATGCCAGATGGATGTCTAATACGAATTCGTCAGTCAATCAGAAACCATCTTTCTCAGTCAATCAGAAAACATCTGATGGCATAATTTGTTCCATAACTAACAAATTGCCAACAGATAACCTGCAAGTACATGTAACCTGCAAGTACACTTAACCTGCGAGCACATGTTGCCAGCAAGCGCTGGTAAGGCAGCCGATAATGCCGGTAATGCCGGTTATGCCGGTAATAGCCCTAAACAGTCTTGCCTATGGCTCAATCATTTCCAGCAGGCAGCCATCCGGCTTCAGGTAATCGATTTCTCAGGCCTGAACAAAGGAAAGAATTTGGCGCAAACAGCCCAGGAAAATAGGCAAACCAAATGAATCGCTACGGAATACGCAAAGAATACGCCGTATCAGCCGGTGCAAACCGTCCAAGACACGGCGTATCCTTTACATCGCCATAAGTCTTGCAGCCAGTCTTGACTTGTAGCGTGAGCCAGTGTTGCGCTTGAGTACGCCCTTAGATACAGCCCTGTCAATCTGTGACTGAGCTGCCTTGTAGGCTTCCATAGCCAGTTGCTTGTCGCCTGATTCGACAGCTTCCCTGAACTTGCGGATGTAGGTCCTGACTCTGGACTTGATGGCTCTGTTCCTCATCCGGCGTTTTCTGTTGCGTTCTATGTCTTTTATGCTGGACTTGATATTAGCCAAAAACGGCACCTCCACCAAAACTTCTCGTGACATCATTAGATGTTACCATCAAAGCCGCTGCAAGACAAGATGGGACGCTGCTTTGTGTTATCGGCCAGTGATATTGTCACCCTGTAAGCGGTACAGGGGGATGACGGCTAGTGGTGGAACAGCGCAATGGTGCACTACGTGCACAGGTCTTTGTGTTGATCAGCGGCCAGAAGGCTGAAATGGTGCACTGCATGTACCAATCCAGCGGGCTGTGTAGGCTAGAACAATGGAAATGGTGCACGGAGTGCACCATTATCCTTAATCTTCTAAGAGATTTGGATGCAAATGGTGCATTAGATGCACCATTTGCCTTGGCTTTCGCCACAAGTAGCGCAAGAGTGGTGCATCACGTGCACCATTCCCCCGGCATTCGGGTCCCGTGCGGATGAAAATGGTGCATCACGTGCACCATTCTTTACATTGTTCTCTGCTATCTCTGAAAAAATGGTACGCCTGATGCACCAATATCAGCGGTTTCCACTCAGGTTCTATGGACACACCTACTGAAGCGCCTTCAGTTCGTTGGCGTATGCATCAATTATCTTGATGACCGAAGTCATCCCCTCAATTCCACCGCTGCTGTCACCGCCCTGAGCCTCTATCGCCGCGGATATAGCAGTTTCCAGTTCAGTAGCCAAGGCAAGCGCAAGCCCGTGGGCGGTTTGTGTGCCTGAATCAGGAGAGATTCCAGCCAAACTTGCTCTTACCGCAGCAATATCTGATTTCATGGAAGACAGGTTCACGGTGATCTGCTGCTCAAGGTAATATTGATCCCAGAACCCTATTAAAGACGCTATTGCATTATCTATGGTGGAGAACGCCTTCTGAATCTCAGTCACCACATTTTCGCTGCCCGTAAGTGAAAAGGTGCAAGAATCGATCTCCATGGTGGCGACATAAAGATTATCGTCTTCCCCCACGATACCTGATAGTTTGGGAAGTGCATCCTGTGCCAGTTTCTGGGCAGCTTCCTTGGAACTTGTCACACCGCAGTAAACTTTATGAAGCGGGTCAGGGCTCATTACTCCGGCAGGGACCCCTTTGTCGATGGCCATTTGTGCGGTGTTTTCAGCCCTCTCCTTGGTGGAAAACGCTCCTATCTGCACCCTGTAAAGGGTCAGAGGTTTTGTGCTGATTTGAACTGTGGTCGTGGATCCGTCCCCGGTTGGGAGCTTGGGCTCATCCCCCGACACAGGCTGCCCTTCAGGCGGGCGCTGGAGCAAAGACGCGAGCAAGTACTTGCCTATCAGATAACCTGAACCCACAAATACCACGGCGAGTATCAAGAACGTAACAAGGCCCGATAATGTGCGGTTCCTTGCCATGCGGGTCCGTCTCATCCTCTACACCCCCTCTTATTTGCCGAATTCGGGTATGCGCTCTGCCAATATGGTTCCATCGGCAGAGCGGAAGCGGAATACCGGCGGTTTGTGTTCTCCTGCCGGGCGGGGAACCGTGAGAAACGCCGTCGGGGTGGTCATGGCCAGCGTGACCATGTCATCAGGTGCAGGTTCCTCAAAATCCACCGTGATTTCAACAAGGTCTTTGTACCGTATGACATCTTGCACATGGACCCGGTAGCCTCCGGTGGGGCACAGCCCCTGGTGAATTCCCACAAGATAGGACTTGTCAAAGTCTACGGCAGACAGGGTTTCCGGTTCAGATTGCAAGCCATAGGTTTCCATGAAACTCTGCTTGTCTCCAAACACAAAAAATCCCCGCTGCTCCAGTACTTTGGTGCAACATTCCATGTCCGCTGCCAGAGGAAGCAACCGGCCCACGCTATTCCTTCTCGCCAAGAAGTTCCCCAGACCGGAAAGCACTAATACTCCTCCATAGAAATTCTCACTCTACCAATTGTTATTCTCCACCATATGGTGAAATACCAAACCTCTTCCGAATGTATGTCCTTGCCGCCCCAACGAGGTACAAAGAACCGCAACACAGCACTACATCGTTAGACGTTGCCTTGTTTATCGCCAGTTCCATGGCTTTGTCTGAGTCCTCTTGGATGGTCACCTTGGGTGTGTACTTCCGTGCTTCCCGGGCAAGGATTTCCGGATCCAGCGCCCTGGGAGAATGGGGGCGGGTGACGATGATTTCATCGCACAACGGCGCGATATACGAGGTCGGGGCTTTGTAGCATTTATCGCTCAGGATTCCGAATACACAGATAATCTTCCGCCCAGAGAGCTCCTGCTTGACGAAATCGGCGAGCACCCTGGCCCCCTGGGGATTATGGGCCCCGTCCAAGATTATCATAGGTGCCTGGTGGATGAGCTCTAGCCTCCCTGGCCACACGGCCTTGCTAAGGCCTGATTTGACTGCCTGCTCATCCAAGGGGATGCCGCGGTTTTGTGGATTGGCTTTGGTCTGTGCAGGAGGCGTCTTGTACGATGTGTCCGCTGCTTTAGCCACCGGCGACGTACTTAACCTGCATGCGGGCGAATCAGCCGGTGCGTGCGATGCCAGCGCCGTCGACGCCAGCGGAGGCACTTTGGCTGCCCGGAGCGCCGCTACAGCCAGGGCAGCATTGAGCTGCTGGTGTTTGCCGGCCAGGGACAAGATGAGGTTTTCGTAAGCGAAACCGGGGCCGTAAATGCTCAAAGATTGGGAGAACGGGTAGGCAGTGGTTGTTCGATAATCGGCCAGCCGGTTACCGGTCCCTCGACAACCCGTTGTGTTTCCTTGAGCATCCAGCCCGCCAATCTGCTTCCACGTGATGTCCGCGAAGGGTACCTGACCTACCATGATGAGGTCAGCGTCACACTCGGCGGCGCGTTCCCTAATCACCTGGAGGATTTCTTCCTGGGTTACCCCTGTGACCACGGGCACCCCTGGCTTTATGATACCTGCCTTTTCAAAGGCGATTTGAGGCAGGGTGTCGCCCAGCCTGTCCATGTGGTCGAAATCTATGGTGGTAATCACCGAGACTACGGGGGTGACCACATTGGTGGCATCGAAGCGGCCGCCTAGCCCCACCTCGAGGGCCACGTAGTCGCACCGCTGCCGTGCAAAGTACTCAAAGGCGATGGCAGTGTTTATCTCAAACTCGGTTGGATGGTCGAACCCCTCGTCTACCAGGCGTTCCACCGCTTGGCGCACGTAGGCTGCAACCTCGACCAAGTGCTGCTTGGGGATTTTCTTTCCGTTGAGCATTATCCGCTCGCGGAAGTCCTCAAGGTACGGCGAGGTAAACATCCCAGTGCGATAACCTGCCTCTTTCAAGATAGACGCCACCATTGCCGTCACAGAACCTTTGCCGTTGGTCCCGGTTATGTGTATGAATTTTGTGTGCTCGTGCGGATTCTCCAGCAGTTCAAGCAACCTGGAGATGCGCTCTAGGCCCAACCTTGAACCGAACCGCATGGTGGAATGGATCCACTTGAGCGTATTTTGGTAAGCCGTTTCAACATCCGGACGATTGCCGTTATCGCTACACTGCCACGTCATATGTCTTGCCCCTCGCTTTGCGGTCAAACCAAGCTCCGTATACCAACCTCGCACACGGCTTTGATCTGTTTGCAGAATTCAACCAATGCCTCGTCAAACCAAGCTCCGTATACCAAACCCGCACTGGGTCCGGCAACGAACCCCCGGCTTATCAACCGGTCAAACCAAGCACCGTATTCCAAACCGGCACACGGGGCGGTTTGGACTGTTAGTTTTTCTATGAGCCAGCTCGGCACGGTCAATTTTGTCTTCAAGTCAGCCCTTAAGCCTTGCAGGCAGTCCTGATTGCCCCGTGTGCGTTGCGCCCTCTTGTTACTCCTTTATCTTCCGGAGCAATTCTACCCTGTTTCTAAGAGCCTGGAGTTTTTCCTGGTTGTCCTGATGCCGCTTCTGGTGCTTCTCCACGATGTGCTTGGGAGCCTTTGCCAGGAACTCCTTATCTGCCAACCGCTTCGCGGTCTTATCCAGTTCTGACTGAAGTTCTCCAATGGATTTCTCCAGTCTCGATATTTCTTTGTCGATGTCGATTACCCCTGCGAGGGGTAGGAACACTTCGGCGCCTTTCGCCACAGATGTCAGGGCTTGCCTGGGCCGCTTGGATTCAATATCAGGATCGTTGAGATCCAGGATCTCCAAGGGCTCAGTCCACGACAGCCGCTTGATATACGGGGCGAAACCTTCCCACAGCTGAGGGTCCTCTGCCAGGATAATGGCTTTTTCCCGCTTGCCCGTGGGGATGTTTACTTCAGCCCGCATGTTGCGGATACCTTTGATTACCTCGATAAGGTTGCCGATGAGTTCTTCCGCTTCAGCATCGGCCGAGAGTTTGCCCGGTACCGGGTAATCGGATACGATAAGCGGGCGGTCTTCTGAACCGGCCGGCTTTGGCAGGTAAGACCAGAGCTCTTCGGTGATAAAGGGCGCAAACGGATGCAGTAGCGCCAGGGATTGTCTGAGCACCAACCAAAGTACCAGCTGGGTTTCTTCCCGGGTGTCGGGGTTAGCCAAGGATTCCTTGGAGAACTCGATGTACCAGTCGCAAAACTGGTTCCACACAAAGTCAATTATGGTGTCGATGGCCTCGCCCGGCTCAAACCGCTTGAGGGCATCGTCTACTGTTTCGATGGTGCGCTCGAGCCTGGACAGGATCCACCTGGCGGTCATGGTTGACAGTTCGGATTGCTTGGGCTTGCTGCCTGACGCAGCAGCTGCAGGTGGCGTCCAGCCTTCCAAGTTGGACAGGCTGTAGCGGGTGGCGTTCCACAGCTTGTTACAGAAATTCCTGGCGCCTTCGACTTTTTCATCGTAGAAGCGCATGTCGCTGCCCATGGCCACGCCGCTTACCAGGGAAATCCTGAGCGCATCGGCGCCGTACTTATCGATGACCTCCAAGGGGTCGATGCCGTTGCCCAAGCTCTTGGACATCTTCCTGCCTAAGGCGTCCCTTACCAGCCCGTGGATGAGCACGTACCGGAAGGGCGGCTGCTTCATGAACTCCATGGATGAAAAGATCATCCGCGCCACCCAGAAGAAGATGATGTCGTACCCGGTCACCAGGATGTCGGTGGGGAAGAAGTACCTGAGATCCTCAGTGTCATCAGGCCAGCCCATGGTTGAGAAGGGCCAGAGTGCAGATGAGAACCAAGTGTCAAGCACATCTTCATCTTGGTGTACCGGGCCGCCGCACTTGGTGCACTTGTCCGGGGCGGTGCGGGCTACGATGCTCTCGCCGCAGTCATCGCAGTACCACGCAGGTATCCTGTGGCCCCACCAGAGCTGCCTGGAGATGCACCAGTCCCTGATGTTTTCCATCCAGTGTTCGTAGATCTTGGTGAACCTCTCGGGCACAAACTCAACCTTGCCTTGGCGGACCACTTCCAGGGCCGGCTCTGCCATGGGTTTCATCTTGACGAACCACTGCTCGGAGATGAGGGGTTCTACGGTAGAATCGCATCTGCTGCAGTGGCCCACTGAGTGCCTGTGGTTTTCGACCTTGAGCAGGTAACCCAGCTCTTCCAGGTCTTCAAGCACCTTATTCCGGCATTCATACCTTTCGAGCCCGGCATACTTACCTGCTTCTTCAGTCATATTGCCTTGGGTGTCGATCACCGACACGAAATCCAGCCCGTGCCTGAGCCCCATTTCAAAGTCGTTAGGGTCATGGGCCGGGGTGATCTTGACTGCGCCTGTGCCGAACTCGGGGTCTACGTGTTTGTCTGCAATTATCGGTATGATCCGGCCCACCAGAGGCAACACGGCATACCTGCCTACGAGATGGCCGTATCTCGGGTCTTCTGGGTTTACCGCGATGGCTGTGTCGCCCAGCATGGTTTCAGGCCGTGTGGTGGCCACTGTGATGAACTCCTCATAGCCACCGGCAGGCGTATTGGTGTGGATCTTGGACTTAAAGGAGCGCAAGGCTTGGGCCGGTGCGGCGTTGTCAGTGGCTTGACCGGCTCCGGCACCTTGGCAGGCTCCGTTTGTGCCGAGGCCGGCGTCGGCACGGGCCTTAGTCAGGTCTTCATCGGACAAAACGGGGTATTGGATGTAATACAGGTGTCCGTCGGTGTCCTGGTGCTCTACCTCGATGTCCGAGATCACCGTGCGGCATCCGGGGCAGAAGTTCACCATGTACTTGCCGCGGTAGATGAGGCCTTTTTCATACAGCCTCACGAACACCTCGATTACCGCCCTGGAGCATACCTCGTCCATGGTGAACCGTTCCCGGGACCAGTCGCACGATGCGCCCAGGGTCTTAAGCTGATCGGTAATGATGTGCCCGTACTTGTCTTTCCATTCCCATGCCCGTTCCAGGAACTTCTCCCTTCCAAGTTCCCACCGGGATGTGCCCTCTTCTGCCAGCATCTCTTCGATCCTGGCGTGGGTAGCGATGGAAGCGTGGTCGGTTCCGGGCAGCCAGAGGGTCTCATACCCCAGCATCCGGTTGTACCTCACAAAGATGTCCTGAAGGGTGGTATCCAGGGCATGCCCCATGTGAAGCACTCCGGTGATGTTGGGCGGCGGAATCACAATGGAGAACCTGGGTTTGCCCGGGACAACGTGGGCTTTAAACAGATCGTTATCCATCCAATATTTGTACCATTTGCTCTCGAAACTCTTGGGCTCATAAGCCTTGGGCAAGGTTCTGGAGCCCTGGTCTTGGCTGTTTGCCATGATGCTCACCTCTTTACCTCTTGAAAGAATTCTTGTCGCAAAAACCCTCTATACTCCTGAAAACCTTAGACCTGAAAACCTTAGAAGCCTAACGGCGGGCTGAATACCGCCGGTAAAGTTATGGCCCCTCCGACACAAGGACGAAGGGGCCTAATTCGCGGTACCACCTTGTTTCCTGCACGTCCTGGGTGGTTGGCCGGTTATGATGGACAGCGGCTCTGGCCGGTTTGCTGGTTGCCTTGACTGGCAGCTCCGGCCGGCTTGCTAGCTGGTTCGGCTGGCAGATTTGGTCAGTTTGCCAAGCTGTTTTGGCTGACTTCCTCGGCTGGCGGCTCTAGCCGGTTTACAGGCTACCTCGGCTGGTTGGTTGGCCAGAGGGCGAGAAATCACCTGCTGAAATGAGTCAGCCTGCTCTGACAATCACACCCCGCCAAAAAACCACCGGCGGCAGGCACTCTTGGCTGTAACGGGCTTTCCCGGTCAGGCTTATTGGCCTGAATGTGAATGTTCAGGGTTTTCAGCCTGACTCCTCAGGGGCGACCTTCGGCAAGACCTTTTCCAAGGGCTCTCAGCCAACGGCCCTTTTCTCTGTAGGAAGTGTTTTGCCTACTCCTCCCCGTCATCGAATCTGCAGCTATATCGGATTGTATGCTTTGTACTGCAACTTATGTTTTTGCTGGGTCTAGCTTCTATACCGGATCATGTCTTATACCGGGTTAACATGTTCACCGAGTTTCTGGCTTTGAGCATTATAGCCTGTGTAGCGAATATTATACTAATTTCGCTTGCATAATGGAAGTGTGCTATGGAATATATTACCGGACAGGGTTCTGTTGCCTTGCGGCGGGCGGATTGAGACTTGATGGCTGTCTACGGCTTATACCAAGTGCTTGTTCCACCTCACGCGAAACCGCAGGATTCCTTCCTCAAAACCTTCATATGACCGTCCCACTGCCCATATCATTCTTCTGAACCCCTAGATGGAGGAATTGCCCATGCGGAAGCCGCTTGTCGTCATGTCTCTGAGACGGAAAAAGCGCTTAGGCGGACCCCTGCGACCCCTGCGTATGGCGGTTTCCCCAAGACAGGCCTCACCGCTTAGCGAAAAACCCGCCATGGCAAGCCGCCGGCGGCTTGCCGCTTCCCGGGGGTTCTTGCTACTTATTATCTTCCTACTTATCCTCAGCTTCATTTTGTACCGCGCCGGCTACCTTTCGGTTGGACTTGATGGAATTCATCAGTCCCGGCTGGTCCGCGGGGTGAAGTTGTTCATCGCCTCGAAACTTGATTCCGAACAGGCTGAAGCCCTGAGATTTGTCCAGCAGGCTCTGGAGCAACGAACCGCACTGCTGCCAGGCGGTGACTTTGAGGCAATCAAGGCTAACTACGATTTGGAATGTCCGTCTGGTGAATGGGCGTATGAGAACGAAGTCAAGCGGGCGGCCTACTTGAGAAAATGGGCGGAGGCTAGGAACGTGCGGATGGTAGAGGCGATAAGTACGTTTGAGGTGGATTCGGTCAACAAAGAGGGCGAGGGATGCTACTGGATTGAGATTACCGAGCATACACGGTACGCCTACGAGTATCCCGAAAGGGAGCTGCTTGAACCTACATGGGCCGTGTCATGGAAAATGTCATGGGCTATGGGAGCAGGTCTCACGCCGAATCCGGTCACACCGAATTCGGGCACACCGGATCCGGACACACTAAGTCCGGGCACACCGGATCCGGCGCCGGGCCCGTTTTCAGCGGCTGTATCCGATGTGGGGATGTCTTCGGATTACCATGAGTTTGGGTCAAGGACGGTACATGTGATCGAAGTGATGAAGGCCGATGGCGAATGGAAGATACGCAAGGATTGGTACATGGATCCTTTGGGTAACAATGTGTTTGAGCCCGGGCAGAGGGCAGGGGCCGTTGGCCTTCTTTCTGGGGCTGGTCAGTGGATGGGAGAGACAGGCGCTGCCGTACCTGGGCACTACGATACAGGAAGTCGGTTTGATGTGGTGGGCCAGATTTGGGCAGGCAGCCCGTTTGACGCAGCAAGCGGGATCGATATGGCAAACCGGTTCGGTGCGGCGAACCAGGGCGACGTAACAAGCCAGTACGATAGAGGCAGCCATCTCCACGCGGCAAGCCAGATCGATGGGGAAAGCCAGTTTGACAGGGAGAAAGCGCTGAAATATGCGGTTAAGCACTCAGGAGTCAGGGCGTTGCCTGAGGGCGGGAAGTACAATCCCAAGTACAAAATCTATACCTTTACCGGAGGGGATTGCGCCAACTTCGCGTCCCAGGTGCTGCATGCAGGCGGCATCCCTATGGGCGGTGGATGGCATTACACCAAGGAAGGAAGTACTGCGTGGGTCCAAAGCGAGAGCTTGGTTTGGCACCTGCTTTCCAGCGGTATGGGCCGCCGGCTGTTCAGAGGTACGTTCAGCGAGGCAGGTTCAGGTATCCACCCGGATTCAGTAGCCAGCCAACTGGAACCAGGCGATGTCATCGCCTACGAGATAAAAGGGCAACTGTACCACGTGGCAGTGGTGGCAGGTAGAGATCCGCGGGGTTACATCACCATCGTGAGCCATACCGCCGACAGGCTGTATTTCCCTTGGGACCTTGGATGGGATGACAGCACGGTGTTTTGGTTCATCAAGATAACTTACTGAATCAGGGTTGCTTGAAGAGGAGTTGCTCAAATAGGAGTTGCTTAAACCGACCACCTGCCTACGAAAAAGTTTGTATCAAAGTGTTGCTTGATAGATGTTGTTTAGGTAGGAGTCGCTTAAACGGGTGTGCTTGAACAGGTGTTGTCTTGGTAGAAGTCGCTTAACCAGGAGTTGCTTGAATAGGTGTTGTTTGAATGGGACTTATGCCTGGAAAAGGTTTTGTACTCGAGAAGATCTTGTAGATGTAAGTACTCAAGTACTCCCCAGAGGTTGTTCCGAAGTTTCCCCAAAATAAAACTGGTGGCCCCAACGGGACTCGAACCCGTGTCTCCGCCTTGAAAGGGCGGTATCTTAACCACTTGACCATGGGGCCACTTAAAATTGGTGCGCCCGGGGTGGTTCGAACACCCGACCAATCGGTTATGAGCCGACCGCTCTACCACTGAGCTACAGGCGCATATAATGGCTCCTCGAGCAGGATTCGAACCTGCAACCCTCCGGTTAACAGCCGGATGCTCTACCGTTGAGCTATCGAGGAGCGGTACAACGATAGTATACCTGCTTGAGGGCATCGCGTCAAGGCGCAAGAAGCTGAATATCGTAGACCGACCAGAGTTTCGTTCACAGAAGTTTAATCGTTTGAAAATAATATTGCAAAAGGTGGGTATCCCTGAGATATTATGGGTTTGGAAGAAAAACCAAATACCTCAGAAAGGAGACCCACCC
>Ga0208938_1000184_pt1 | contig 57762 bp, 54 predicted proteins | sample AD_UKC125_MetaG_FD_184434 | JGI IMG/M metagenome (GOLD analysis project Ga0208938, IMG submission 184434) | Active sludge microbial communities of municipal wastewater-treating anaerobic digesters from USA - AD_UKC125_MetaG (SPAdes) (version 2) | ecosystem: Engineered > Bioreactor > Anaerobic >... | reverse complement strand
AATCCTACTGGAATTTGAAAATTTGATTATCGCGTTCCTATTTTAATTTGAAAATATTCACTAATTTGTGGTAAAATTGACCTAAAATAATTTGAAAATATTATCTAATTTAATTTGAAAATTTACATCATATATTGTCATTTAATTCAATTAACCCTGGAAAGAACCAATTAAATTTTACCACTGACAATATGAATATGCGGCTTTCATTATGTCAAAGACAGCGGAACGTTTTCCTGAAGTTGGCATTGACGGAGGAATAGATTGTGCCGGAGGTTTTGTAGATGGATGTACATATTCGTGTAATTTATATGGATTTGAAAGGATAACTCTTGCAACAGAGAATATTGCTCAGACAATAAAACAGATATTAGAGAAACTCGAGATTAAACCGATGAGGCGGGCAGGAAGATACGGTTGGAATCTTAAAGAATGTTCAACTATTCGTTATATAATTTAATTGATGACAATAAGTGGAAAACTAAGTATATTGATGCAAAAGCTAAGATTATTAAAGAGATTTCTGGCGGAAAACAAGAGTATACTCCGGAGGAATATGAACAATTTCTGAAAAAAATTTCAGAAATTGAGTTGTTTGATAGTTTAGACTTCACTTATTATTGTACTTGCTGCGCGTTATAATTAAAAATGAGCTTTGTGCTTTGACTTGCATAAAAGAAGAAGGAAGAATATGGCTGGAGTTTAGAGTGGTTTCAGAAATTAGGGAGGAGTTTGAAAAAGAGCTCCGATCTTGCGGTATATCAATATTAGATTAATCTTTACAAAAATATATAGTGCATGCAATGCATTTAGCACTTTAAAAGGAATATTTCTAAACACAGCATATTCTCATATACAAAACCTCTTTGTTGATACAAAGGAGCTTTGTATATTATTCAATCTTTATTTTAGCTTTTGATAAAAGCAGATATGATTAGTCTTTTGGTATTCCTTACCGTGCCAGGCTGCCGTTTTTATATCTATTATCACTTGTAACTTCTTTGGTTATCCATGAAGGGGGGATGTAGTTGTTTTCTTTGTTTCATTTTATCTTTCCTCCATTGTTTTGTTATTTAAATTGTATCATTTATATGTAATTTTGGGAATCTATTATGTAACTTAGCAATAAAAAATAATTTTTAGAAGATGTACTTAAAAAGATGTATTTTAAAAAATGTATAAAATTTTTATAAACATTTATTGACAAGGAGGTATATTTAGTCATATAACATAAAACATATTGGAATACTTGGTTAACGATAGTGATAATTATAAGAAGAACTATTGAGATTATAAAGGCTAGTAAAGCTCGTGTGCCGGACTATCAAAGCTTTTGAAGAAAGAACTAATAAGAAAATAAAGGTATTCCAATAAAACAAAGAAAGGATGATGAAAATTGGGAATGTATTCAAACACAGTATAAGTACAAAGGTGGTTCATGGTTCTAAATACTACGACCCACAAACGGGAGCTGTAAGCTTCCCTATATATCAAAGTGCTACTTTCAGGCATCCGGGTTTATATCAGACTACCGGTTATGATTACTCACGCTTGCAAAATCCTACAAGAGAAGAACTTGAAAATACAATTGCAAATATTGAAAACGGTAAATTCGGGTTTGCTTTTTCCAGTGGAATGGCGGCAATATCAACTATACTTTCCCTTTTCTCACCGGGAGATCACATTATTGTTTCTGATGACTTCTATGGAGGTACATACAGGCTGTTTGAGGAAATATACAAAAAATACGGTATGGAATTTTCCTATGTTGATACCAGCAAGATTCAAGATATAGAAAAGGCAGTGAAAAATAACAGTAAAGGGTTTTTTATTGAAACCCCTTCAAACCCCATGATGAAAGTGACTGATTTAAAGAAAGTATCGGAATTTGCAAAAGACAGGGGAATGCTTTTAATTGTAGATAATACTTTTCTTACACCGTATTTTCAAAGGCCTCTGGAACTTGGGGTGGATATTGTTGTTCACAGCGGAACAAAATATCTGGGAGGACATAACGATACTTTGGCAGGCCTTATTGTGGTTAATGATGAGGAATTGGCTGAAAAGATTAAGCTTATTCAAAAATCCGAAGGAGCTGTATTGTCTCCCTTTGACAGCTGGCTAATTTTAAGAGGAATAAAGACTTTAGGGGTACGCCTTGAAAAGCAACAGGAAAATGCCATGAAAATTTCAAAGTGGCTTTGTACCAATAAAAATGTAACAAAGGTTTACTATGTAGGTTTGCCTGACCATGAAGGATACAGAATCTCAAAATCCCAGGAATCTGGTTTTGGAGCCATGATTTCCTTTAACGTAAAAGAGGTGGAAATTGTTGAGAGGGTTTTGAGAAAGGTACGGCTGGTATTGTTTGCTGAGAGTCTTGGTGGAGTGGAAAGCCTGATTACATATCCTGTTGTCCAGACCCATTCTGCCATACCGGAGGAATTACGGCAAAAAATAGGGGTTACTGACACCCTTTTGAGACTTTCTGTTGTAATTGAAGCGGCTGAAGATATAATTGCTGACCTTGAACAGGCATTGGAGTAGAGAGATGAACTTAGCTAAATAAGGTCTTAAATAATTTTTTTAACCATAAACATACAAAACATATAGGAATAATACGAAAAGTACAGTGTATATTGCCAATAGTAAAAAAATGAGTAAGCATATATAAAAATAATATATGAAAATAATATGTGAAATGAGGTGCCAATGTGGATTTTTATAGAGATATAAGATATCACCACAAGGATTTTAAAATTTGTAACTAGGGAAAGAATTGAAAAGTGGAAAGAAATGGACATTCTTCCTGTAGGAGCTTATCACGAAGTATTTGAGGCACTGCATAGAACCAGTACGGGAACGGACGGGGATTGGGAGAATGATATGTAATATATTTACGTTACTAATTTTAAAAAAATTTAGTTTTCTTATAAAGAATAATGTAGTAAAATAGTTATATTAGCAAAAATCAGACCAAACAATTCACCAAGGGGTATTTGAAAAATATTTTTATATATTTAAAAATGTATTAGGGGAAAATATATTTAATCGGGGTTAGAAAAGTAACCTTGCAAGATTGGGGGGGCATTATGTCAATAAATATTCAAATTGTTGAAAGAAAAATAGAAGTTGGGGAGTATATTGATTTAAGAAAAGCAGTGGGATGGAAGATTCTAGATATTGAATACATTGAAAAGGGTTTAAGTAATTCATTGTTTTGTGTTTGTGCACAAATGGAAAATGAAGTTATCGGAATGGCGAGGGTAATTGGTGATGGTAGCATTTGTTTTTATATACAGGATGTAATTGTAAAACCCCAATATCAAAGCTTGGGAGTTGGCAAGATGTTAATGGAAAGTGTAATGTCATATATTTCAAAAAATGCTGCTGAAGGTGCAGGAATTGGACTAATGTCTACAAAAGGGAAAGAAGGGTTTTATGAGAAATTTGGATTTTGGCGAAGGCCCAACGATAATTATGGACACGGAATGGTGCAATATTGGGAAAAAGAGAAGTAGTTTGTGGAATAGTTAAAATATAAGGATGGTGATTTTAAATGAATATTGAAGTTATAAAGACAGATAATGCTCCTGAGGCAATAGGGCCGTATTCACAGGCAATTGCTGTGGGTTCATTTATTTACACATCAGGGCAAATTCCCATCCACCCAAAAACGGGGGAAGTGGTGGGAAATGAAATTCAGCAGCAGGCTGAGCAGGTGCTGGAGAATCTAAAAAATGTTCTTGAGGCAGCCGGCAGCGGTATGGACAAGGTGGTAAAGACCACTGTATTTATAAAGGATATGAACAGCTTCTCAAAAGTAAATGAAGTGTATGCCAAGTATTTCAAAGAGCCTTATCCGGCAAGGTCATGTGTGGAAGTGTCAAAACTTCCTAAAGATGTACTGGTGGAAATTGAAGCTGTTGCGGTAAGATAGCTTAAGTAAGATTGAGAAGAGATGAGTATTAGAACAAGGAGGATTATATGAGAAATATATTTGACGAGGTTGTAGACAGGAAAAACACCAACAGTATGAAGTGGGACTTTTGTAAAGAAGTATTTGGAAAGGCGGATATTCTTCCTATGTGGGTGGCTGATATGGATTTTCAGTCCCCGTCTGTTATAGTTGAGGCACTTGTGCAAAGAGCCCGCCACGGGGTATTTGGATATACCAAGGCGTCGGAGAACCTTTCGGCATCTTTGTCCGGGTGGATGAAAAAAAGACATAACTGGCAGATAGAAAAAGACTGGATTGTATATAGTCCAGGTATTGTTACTTCGATAAAAACTGCAATACTTGCATATACTAATCCAGGGGATAAGATTTTGATACAAACACCTGTGTATCACCCTTTTTATTCTAGTATTAAGAATAATGAAAGGGAGCTTATTACAAATCCTCTTAAAAACAATAACGGATATTATGAAATTGATTTTGAAGATCTTGAAAAAAAACTTGCTGAAAACAATGTGAAGGCAATGATTTTTTGCACCCCCCACAACCCCATTGGAAGGGTGTGGAGAGCTAATGAGCTTGAAGAGGTGTTAAGGCTTTGTAAAAAATATGATGTTTTTATTATTTCAGACGAAATACATTCAGATTTAGTGTTTAAAGGGTATAAGCATATTCCCACCGGTTTGCGGGACGGGGATTTTAAAAACTATATTTCGTTGGTGTCACCTACAAAAACATTTAATATAGCGGGACTTTCCATATCTGCTGCAATAATACCTGATGAAGGTCTCAGGGGAAAGTTTGTTTATGCTTTAAAAAAAACCGGTGCAGATATGCTGAATATTTTTGGCTTGACGGCGGCAGAAGCTGCTTATACATATTGCGAAGATTGGCTGGATGAATTACTTTTATATCTTGAGGGCAATTTAAATATGCTGGAGAAATTTTTTAAGGACAATATTCCTCAAATAAGAGTAATAAGACCGGAGGCAACATACCTGGCATGGCTTGACTGCAATGAACTGCCAGTTCTGCCGGAGAAGCTTAATGACTTTTTTGTTAATGAAGCGGGTGTAGGGTTAAATGATGGTTTAATATTTGGTATAGAAGGTTCTGGATTTCAGAGATTAAATTTTGCTTGCCCTAAAGCAGTTTTATCAGAGGGTTTGGAGAAAATAAAGAAAGCAGTAGAAAAACTCGTCAATTGAAAGAACTGTTAAGATTGGTTAATCTTTAATAAAAGCAAGAATTGCATGAAAATACAGAACTCTTAGGAAAAGTAAGAAAAGTTGGATAAACTATAAACAAGATAAAAATATTATAAAGCACAGGAGGATGTATAGTGTTAAATATCAGCTATATAGAGGGAGGTCGGGAATTACTTGAAGAAGTAAGACCTCTGTGGATAAAAAAAAGAAAGTATCATAAAGAAAAATCAACATATTTTCCTCATAAGTTTGCACAGATGACATTTGACGGGAGAACGGAGGAAATGCTTGAGAAGTCAGAAATAAGAGTTGTTATAGCAAAAGATAGGGAAAAAGATAAGTATGTTGGATTTTGTATATCCACTATTGATGAAAAAAGACTTGGGATGATTGAGTCTATTTTTATTGAAGAGGAATACAGAAGAAACAGAATAGCTGAAAACCTCATGAATTTATCATTAAAATGGATGGATGAAAAAGGAGTAAAAAATAAAAGGCTTAATGTGGCAATAGGAAATGAAGAGGTTTTGAATTTTTATAAAAGGTTTAATTTTAAGCCGTTTCTAATTATTTTAGAACAAAAAAATGATGACAACCCTGCAAATGATAACTCTGCAAATGACAACCCTGAAAATAATTTATAATGTCGTATAATTACTTATAACAATTTACTACTATTTATAAATATTTATGGTGCAAATATTTATAGTATAAATTTTGCAGTATAAATCCGCAATAAATATAAAAAATATTAGTATGGATTTATTAAATAAATTTGCTAAAGCGGATAAAAAATATTTTAAATATATAGTAATAGGGATGGTTACAGGTATTGCTAACGGACTTTTTGGTTCAGGAGGCGGCACATTGGCAGTACCTGCCATGGTATATTTGCTGGGAAGTGATGAGCATAAAGCTCATGCGACTGCTATTTCCATTATTCTGCCCCTTACAATTGTGAGCAGCTTTTTTTATATTAAAAATAATCTGGTGGACTGGACTTTGACCTATAAAGTGGTGACGGGAGGTATTGTAGGAGGATATATAGGAGCAAAACTTCTAAACATATGTCCTGCCGGGATCCTTAGAAAAATTTTTGCAATATTTATTATTGCTGCAGCAATCAGGATGATAATGTAGAGATGATGTAGGAATGATGTAGAGACGATGTAGAGACGATGTAGAGATGATGTAGAAATGATGTAGAAACGATTTAGAAATGATACAGCAATTATATAGAAATGATATAGAAATGGGCAGGAGGAATTTATGAAATTATTCTTAATAGGCATTGTGTCAGGAATAGTGAGTGGAATGGGGATAGGTGGCGGGGCTATACTAATACCAGCCCTTGTTATGTTTGTAAAGCCGCCCCAGCACATAGCCCAGAGTGTCAATTTACTATATTTTATACCTACTGCAATAGTTGCACTTATTATACACATAAAGAATAAAAAAATAGATTTTAAAATTGCAGTGCCCATTATTATATTCGGGCTATTTGGGGCATATATAGGTTCGCAGATTGCAGTTAATTTGTCCGAGGATACTTTAAGAAAATGTTTTGGTGTTTTTTTATTTTTGATAGGCATTAACGAAATGATAAGAAAGGATGGGAAAAATAAAATAAAAAAAAATAAAGATAAAATTAAAAAATAATATGGAAACTTATAAATTTATATATTCCCAGCCTTTGTTTGTAATTTTACCTTTTCTATATGAATATGTGAATATATAATTTCCAGCCCCTAATTGCAATTCATAAACCTGGATGCTGTGTTTAGACATAAGGTTAGAAATAATATTTATATAATAATTTACAAGAGTATTTGAAAAATTTCTATTTTTTACAAGCTCAAGTAAATTTGTTCTATCTGTTCTGGATTGATATAACAAAATATTATAGCATCCAACAATGCTTCTGCCAAACAGTCCGTCAAAATTAATCCTGATGTTATTATAACTAAAGGATGAATACATTTCCATTAATTCCATACCGATTACTGTGGATTTTTCCTCCAACATATCTAAAACATATTTACTTGGTACAGCAAGGTTTATATTCTGCCCATCTATAAAACCGGCTGATGCCACACCTATAAGCTCACCATACATATTAAGTAGGGCTCCTCCGGAACTTCCCGGTGACATAGGTGCTGTAGTTTGTATAAAATCACATTTTTGAGATTTTCTAAATCCTGATATTATGCCCTCTGAAAAAGTATTCATTAATCCTAAAGGGCTTCCGATGGCAACAACTTTTTGACCTCTTGCAATGTCTTCACCCCTGCTTATTGCTATAGCGTTGGTTTTAATAGGAAGTTTTATTAAAGCCAAGTCTTTGTCAGGGTTTCTGTTTATTACCGTATGGGTTTCGTATTGGGAATTTTCCTCCATGCCTTCAAAAATCACTCCAAAATAAAAACCTTTTTCTATAACATGATAATTGGTGACAATAAGTCCGTTATTGCTAATTACCACTCCTGAGCCGCTGCCTAGAATTTTCCCGTTTTTATCATAAGTTCTTATCATTACTGTTGAATTTGAAAGCTGAGCCAATTCTTCCAGGGACTTTTTAGTTTTTTCTACTTTTTCCGCTGTATGTATTTTCTCAGCAAAATTTTCTGCTTTTTTAGTTTCTAAAGGAGTATAATTTATTGGAGGGATCACTGTATTAGTATTGCTTTTAATAATGTTGCTTTTTTGCTGTAGTTTAAACCGGGGAAACTCTTCTAGCGGCTGGGTGTACGGGAGTTTATAAACATAAGAGTGCCGGGAGTGTTTGTCAACATCTTCAAATTCATCCTTTGCCATAGTGTTTATATATAAAACATCAGTTCCAAGTTTAGAAAGCAATATGAGAAAATATATTTCGTGCTTTTTTATGTCCCCGTAAAACATTACTTTAGGATTGTGTATTTCTGTAGATTTAGCATTAGCTGTGCAAAAATCACAAAATAAACCAGGCACATATTCATGTATCCAATTTAAAAGCTTCAGTCCAAAATTTTTTAATATGGTAATGCTTTTATTATCAGAATTAGACCAAAAAAGGTTCAGTATATCAGAGAATGCTTTCACCATTGAAGCAGTAAGTGTACTGTTTTTAACATATGGAAATATTCCTGCATTGTACAAAAGATATGTGTTGTCTTGTTTTTTATTTAGATTTTCAGCCACTTCTTCCCATATATTTCCGGCAGAATTTGAAATTTCATCATGAAATAAAAAAGGTATAGGTTTAATAAACTTTAAATATAAGTTTCCAAGTTCTAAAAGTCTATTATCTAAATTAGTCAGTTCCTTATAATATATATCTTTGTTTTCCTTTATACCTATATATCTGTAAAAGTATATTGGAATTACATGTGTTTTTCTAATGGAAAAACCATTTCTTCTTGATAGCGGAATTAAAATATCTTCTTAAATACAGTCTGAAGTTTGGATAATTGTTTTAACCGGTCTGGATGTTAAAATCATTAACTATACCCCTCTTTTCAAGAAAAACCTATATATAACCATTATCTCATATGCCTTATGTAAAAACAAGAAAATAGTAATCAGTTTATAATTTTTTGTTTTTTTTATTATTTTCTTATAAGAGCATTATGTTATAATTATTTTTAGTTTTTACTTTTTCGATAGTTGGGAATAAATATTTTATGGATAAATTTAATTACAATACAGAAAGGATAATGAAAGGGTAAATAATATGGTTTTGTGGGGAATGTTTTTTAAATCTTTTTTAATAGGCTTTTCAGGGGCAATGGTGCCGGGAACTATGCTGGGAGTCACCATTGATGGAAGCTTAAAAAAAGGATGGAAAGCAGGTCCTTTGATAGTATTAGGTCATGGGATATTGGAAATTTTATTGATTATAGTTATGGTTATGGGGTTTAGAGATTTTTTTACTAATCCGGTAGTTGGAGGAATTATCGGGCTGGCAGGTGGTGTTTTTCTTGCATGGATGGGGTATGGAATGATAAAATCAGGTAAAAATAAATCAGTTTCTTTGGAAAATCAAGAAACAGGCAATAGTATCATGGGTAAAAATCTCGTACTGGTAGGGTTGATTGTAAGTGCTACCAATCCTTACTTTATTATTTGGTGGGCATCTACGGGTATGGAATTAATACGTCAGGCTCTTACTATAGGGGTTATAGGTATTTTATTTTTCTTTGCCGGTCATATTTTATCGGACTTTATATGGTATTCGTCAGTTTCATTGGCATTTTCAAAAGGAAAGAAATTAATAAGTGATAATGTGTATCGCTGGATTATTCTGTTTTTGGGCGTATTTATTATGGGCTTTTCCATATACTTTATAAGCGGCGGTTTGAAAATGCTTATTAATGCATGATACCATAGAATTTTATTGTATTCATTAAGATAATATGGTATTATAAACTTAAAGACGGGGAGAAATTGCTATATTTTTATCTAATCTATGTAGTTTATGTAACACCACTATTTTTCCGCTTCTTTGCAGTATTATAATCCATTGGTTTCAAAAATCCCTTAAGATGAATAATGTTGATTTTAATATTTTAATTTTAAATATATTAGGAGGAATGGAAATGAAAAAAATCACCATTATACTGATGATATTGGTAATGTGTGTATCATTATTAGCGATACATAATTTCCAAAGTCCTGTTGCTGCGTCCGGTGACGGCGGTAACTGGTTTCATGTGGAAGGTACCAATATCGTAGATAAACATGGCAACAAAGTATGGTTAACAGGTGCTAACTGGTTTGGTTTTAACTGCCGTGAGAGAATGTTTTTAGATTCTTATCACAGTGATGTATTAGCAGTTATGGAGATGGTGGCAGACAAAGGTATAAATGTTGTGAGGGTACCTATTGCTACAGACTTGTTGTATGCGTGGAGCAAGGGGGAATATCCTCCTTCAGTGGACACCAGCTACAACAATGCAACCTTGGCTGGGCTGAATAGCTATGAGCTGTTTAATTACATGCTAGAAAATTTTAAAAGATTAGGAATAAAGGTTATAATTGACGTACATAGTGCAGAAACTGACAACCAGGGGCATACACATCCCCTTTGGTTTAAAGGAAAGATAACAGAAGAGATATTTAAAGAAGCATGGGTGTGGGCAGCCAAAGAGTTTAAAAACAATGATACCGTTATAGGTTTTGACCTTAAGAATGAACCTCACACAAATGCCGGTGATTTAAAAAGAATATCTGAAAGTGCTATATGGGATGACTCTGACAGGCCAACTAACTGGAAAAGGGTGGCAGAGGAGACTGCATTGGCAATATTGGAAGTTCACCCTAATGTACTGATATTTGTTGAGGGTATAGAGATGTATCCTAAAGATGATATATGGGATGATGAGGAATTTAATACATCCCCGTGGTTTGGAACTAATGATTATTATGGAAACTGGTGGGGCGGTAACCTTAGAGGCGTGAGAAAATACCCTATTAATTTAGGAAAACACCAAAAACAACTTGTTTATTCACCACATGATTATGGTCCTATAGTATACGAACAGACCTGGTTCCAGGGTGAATTTATTACTGCAGATGATGAAAGGGCAAAAGAGATTTTATATGAAGAGTGCTGGAGGGACAATTGGGCATTTATTATGGAAGAAGGAATATCACCGCTATTACTTGGTGAATGGGGTGGTATGACAGAAGGCAATCACAAGCTTTTAGAACTTAATAAGAAGTATTTAAGGGCTATAAGGGATTATATTATAGAAAACAAATATGAACTACATCATACATTTTGGTGCATAAATATTGACTCAGCAGACACCGGAGGTTTGCTCACCCGTGATGAGGGAACAGAGTTTCCGGGCGGAAGGGATCTTAAGTGGAATGACTATAAATATGACAACTTTTTGTACCCTACTTTGTGGAAAAATGAAGAAGGCAAGTTTATAGGACTTGACCAAAATGTGCCTTTAGGCAGAAACGGAATTTCATTAGGGGAATACTATGGAACAAAGGACCCTAATTTACCAAGTCCAACACCAACAACAAGTCCAACTCCAACCCAGGAACCAACACAAACACCCATTGAACCAATAAGTTATGGGGATTTAAATGATGATGGCGAAATAAATTCCCTTGATGCTGTATTATTAAGCAGGATTTTACTTGAAATGTCCCCGTCTGGTGTAGATATGAAAAGAGCAGATTTAAATGGGGACGGGGTTGTAGATACCATGGATTATGTACTTTTAGGAAGGTATATTTTTGGTGTAATAACTGAATTTCCTGTAAGTAAAAACTAACACAGGTATGGGCGCAGTGGATATAATAAAGCCATGTTGGAACTTTTATGTATTTCCAACATGGCTTTTTAAATAAATTTATAAAATATTTTTAAATAAATTTTAGCTTTTTTAAAAACCATATATCCCATGTATCCAAAAATTGGTTTTGCAAAAAGATTGTGATAGTTTATGTAGAATGCTGAGTATAGCACTAAATCCTTCACATAACAATAAAATTATAGTAAAATTGTCTTTGAAACTATATATTATAAATTTTTATTCATAGAGTTTTGTTAAGAGTGTATGGAAATTTACTTGAAAAATTTGTGTTTATAAAACGGAGGCAGTATGAGCAAAGCATTAGATAGCGGAAAAATTAAATATGAAATTGTCCGCAGTAACAGGAAAACTGTAGCTATACAGCTTCGTGAAGATGGGAGCATAAAAGTTTCAGCCCCTTTTAGCGTTACAAAAAATCAGATAGATGAAATTATAGAAGAGAAGCTTTCCTGGATTTTAAAAAAACAAGAGGAGTTAAAGAGAATACAAAGAGAGAGAAATGTATATAGGAAATTTGAAGATGGAGAGAAAATTTCTTACCTTGGGAAGGAATATATCCTGAAGATTATAAAGACAGAAGAAGATGTCCGGCCAAAAGTTGTTATTGATAATCACTATATGGTTATATATATTAGTGAAAAATTTATTGGTGAAGATGCCAGGGGAAATATAAGAAATGTGATAAAAAAATGGCTTGTTGAAAGGTTTAGGGATATTGCAGCAGAGAAAATAAAAAAATACAGCATTTTGATAGGTGTAAATCCCACAAAAATAACAATCCGTGAGCAGAAAACCCGTTGGGGAAGCTGCAGCAGCAAAGGCAGCATTAATTTAAACTGGAAGCTTGTTATGGCTCCTATGGAAGTTATTGACTATGTAATTGTGCATGAATTATGCCATATGATAGAGATGAACCATTCAAAAAACTATTGGAAAATTGTATCATCTATAATGCCGGATTATAAAAATCATCGCAAATGGCTTAAAGAAAACGGACACAAGCTTTTGATATAAATTTTGAGGAAGGGGTGATTTTTTTTTGTTTGAAAGTCACTGGAAGTGGGCAGTAGTTTTAGTTATAGTATTGTGGAATATTATTACTTTTATTATGATGAAAATAGATAAATCTAAAGCTGAAAAATCAAAATGGCGTATAAAGGAAAAAACAATTTTTTTATCAGCTTTTTTGTCAGGTGCCTTTGGTGTTTTAGCAGGTATGTACATATTCAGGCATAAAACAAGGCATTGGAGTTTTAAAATAGGCATTCCTTTAATAGCCATTATAAACTTAATATTGATATACTTTTTATACACGTTGTAAAGAAATTTACAGGACTTAGGAAAAAAATCCCATATCAATATTACAATTAATTAATATTAATATGAGGAAATTAAAATAAAAAAACAAAAAACAGGAGTGGATTTTTTATGTTTAATGTAGAAGAAATTTTAGAAAGAACTAAAGATTTTTTATTTGCTAATGTACCAGGGGTAATAGGGGCAATTCTTGTATTAATTATTGGTTTTAAACTGTCTAAATGGATTGTTAGAGCCATTGAAAATTCAATGAATAAATACAACAAAGATGCTACACTAAATTCCTTTATAAAAGCCTTGTCCAGGTTCTCATTGAAATTTGCTGTGGTTATTTTTGCAGCCAATGTTTTGGGAATAGGAATAGATACATTTTTAGTTATATTAGGAGCTGCAGGGCTTGCCATTGGTCTGGCTTTAAAGGACAACCTCTCAAATCTGGCAAGCGGGGTAATTATTTTATTGTTCCGTCCCTTTAATATAGGGGATTTTATAGAGGCTGGAGGATATTCGGGTACAGTAAAAGAAATACAACTTATGCATACTAAACTTAACACCCCTGACAATAAAGTGGTTGTAATTCCAAACGGAGCTTTGGTTAATGAAAAAATCATTAATTTTAGCGTTGAGAAAACAAGGCGGGTGGATTTTAAGTTTAGTGTGGGATACGGAGCAGATATAAAAAAGGTAAAAGAAATTTTAAATAGCATTGTGGATAACCACCCCTTGGTTTTAAAGGATCCGAAGCCTTTTATAAGACTTTTTGAAAGTGGTGAGGGTGCCATTACTTTTACAGTAAGGGTCTGGGGTGAGGCAGCAAATTACTGGACTATATATTATGATTTGCAGGAGGAAGTCAGGTTAAAATTTGATGAAAACAATATAAATTTACCTTTCCCGCAAATGGGTGTACATTTAATTAATAAAAACGGAGGCTAAAAAATATGATAAAAATGATCTCGTGGAATGTAAACGGTATCAGGGCATGTTTAAAAAAAGGTTTTTTAGACTATTTTAATGAAGTGGATGCAGATGTTTTTTGTATTCAGGAGACTAAACTTCAGGAGGGGATTTTAGAATTAGAACTTGAAGGATACAAGCAATACTGGAATTATGCCAAAAGGAAAGGGTATTCAGGTACAGGGGTTTTTGTAAAAAAAGAACCCCTAAATGTGGAATATGGAATAGGTATTGAGGAGCATGACCAGGAAGGAAGGGTAATAACATTAGAATATGAGGGTTATTTTCTTGTTACTGTATATACGCCTAATTCAGGAAAAGAGCTTGTAAGATTAGATTACAGAATGAAGTGGGAAGATGATTTTTTAAAGTATCTGAAAAAATTAGATGAAGTTAAACCTGTAGTTCTTTGTGGTGATTTGAATGTGGCGCATAAAGAAATTGATCTTAAAAATCCTTCATCAAACAGAAGAAATGCAGGTTTTACAGATGAAGAAAGAGAGAAATTCCAGGTGTTGCTAGATTCTGGATTTACAGATACCTTTAGATATTTTTACCCTGACAAAGAGGGGGCGTATACCTGGTGGTCATATATGTTTAATGCCAGGTCAAGGAATGCAGGATGGAGAATTGACTACTTTTGTGTTTCAAAAAGGCTTGAAGACAAATTAATTGATGCACAGATACATAGTGAGGTTTTAGGCTCTGATCACTGTCCTGTGGGACTTTTAATTGATTTATAAAACTTCAGTTTAAAGAAAATTTTATGACAGGAGGATGGTAAAATGTTTTTTGATTTATTAAAAGAAAGGCGCAGTATTAGAAAATATCAGGACAGGGTTGTTGAAAAAGAAAAGGTGGATATTATTTTAAAGAGTGCTTTATTATCACCCTCTTCCAGGTCAAGACGTCCATGGGAATTTGTGGTTGTTACAGACAGAGAAGTTTTAAAAAAGCTTTCCATGTGCAGGGAACACAGCTCTGCATTTTTAGAAGGGGCTCCTTTGGGAATAGTTGTTATATCAGACCCAAGCATATGTGATGTGTGGGTGGAGGACTGTTCAATAGCTTCTATTATAATTCAATTATCTGCCCATTCATTGGGATTGGGTTCTTGCTGGATACAGGTAAGGGACAGGTATCACAAAGAAGGGGTAAAGGCGGAAGACTATATTAAAAACATTTTAAATATACCTGACAAATATGCTGTTGAATGCATTATAGCAATAGGTTACCCTGATGAGAAAAAAGAAGGTTATGACTTAAATAAGCTTCCTTTTGAAAAAATACATTTTGGTTCATACAATTATTCTTAAGGTAATTCTTCAGTTTAGACTAATTGCAGCACGCTGTTTCCCTATGATATAATATTATTAAATTAGACTTTTAAAGTTCCCCGCATTTTTAGGGGAATTTTAAATAAATATTTAAAAAATAAAGGGGAGATAGAATGTGAAAAAAGTACTGGCAGTTGTATTGATAGCCGCAATGCTGTCAACGCTATTGGTTTTTAAGGGCAGCGTTAGTGCGTCTAAAAACTTTAACTATGGAGAGGCATTGCAAAAGGCTATTATATTTTATGAGTTCCAGCGTTCCGGAAAGCTTCCGGAGAACAAAAGAGATAACTGGAGAGGTGACTCCGGACTTCAGGACGGTGCAGATGTGGGATTGGACCTTACAGGCGGCTGGCATGACGCAGGAGACCATGTGAAGTTTAATTTACCTATGGCATATACTACAACAATGCTTGCCTGGAGTGTATATGAGTCGAAGGATGCATATGTACAAAGCGGACAACTTCCTTACATATTGGATGCCATAAAGTGGACAACAGATTATTATATTAAATGTCATCCAAGTCCGAATGTTTATTACTATCAAGTTGGAGACCCTCAAAAAGACCATGCATGGTGGGGTTCACCTGAAGTAATGCAGATGGAAAGACCGTCGTATAAAGTGGATATGAACAATCCAGGTTCTACAGTTGTGGCAGAAACTGCTGCGGCTTTGGCATCTTCGTCAATTATTTTCAGGGATACCGACCCTGCTTATGCTGAGACTTGCCTGAGTCATGCAAAGGATCTTTTCACTTTTGCAGATACTACTAGAAGTGATGCAGGATATAAAGCAGCGGAAGGTTTTTATTCATCCCACAGCGGTTTTTATGACGAACTTACATGGGCTGCTGTATGGTTATACCTTGCTACGGAAGACCAATATTACCTGGACAAGGCTGAGTCCTATGAGCCTCATTGGGAGAGGGAACTTGGGTCTGATACAATAAAATACAGATGGGCTCATTGCTGGGATAACAAGCTTTTTGGCGCTATGCTTCTCTTGGCTAGAATAACAAATAATCCTTTTTATAAAGAAAATATTGAAAGACATTTGGACTGGTGGACTGTAGGAGTGGGTTCTGAGCGTATTACATATACTCCAAAAGGACTTGCATGGCTGGATGGATGGGGTTCTTTAAGATATGCTACCACTACTGCTTTTCTTGCAGAAGTTTATGCTGACTGGTCGGGATGCAGTTCTTCTAAAGCAAAGGTATATCACGACTTTGCAAAATCCACTGCAGACTATGCATTAGGAAGTACAGGAAGAAGCTTTATAGTGGGATTTGGTGACAAATATCCTCAGCGTCCTCACCACAGGGCTGCTCACGGTTCATACATAGCGGATATGGACTATCCGGAACAGCACAGGCACATTTTGTACGGTGCTCTTGTTGGAGGACCAAGAAGCGATGATTCATATGTTGACCATATTATTGATTTCCAAAGTAATGAAGTGGCAAATGACTATAATGCAGGTGTGGTAGGTCTTCTTGCTAAAATGTACCAAAAGTATGGCGGAAACCCTATTCCTAACTTTAATGCCATTGAAGAAGTGGGACAGGAGTATGAAGTTGAAGCTGCCATTGTGGCATCAGGTATCAGTTTTATCAATTTAAGAGTTACACTAATGAACAAAACAGCTTGGCCACCAAGAGCCAGTGATAAATTGTCCGCTAAATACTTTGTGGATATTTCTGAAACAATTAAAGCAGGTCTTACACCTGATGACATCAGGGTGTCTGCATCCACACCGGGTGTAAAGGTTTCAGGATTAAAGCCTTGGGACAAGGACAAAAATATATACTATGTGGAAATAGATTTGACAGGTATAAATATATTCCCGGGTGGCATAAATGACTATAAAAGAGATGTATACTTTATAATTGAAGCTCCGTATGGAGAAGGCAACTGGGACAACAGCAATGACTATTCATACAAAGGACTTGAAGATGCCGGAATGAACGGTATAAGTACAGAATATATACCTATGTATGATGGCGGTGTGAGAGTGTATGGAATGGAGCCGGACGGTTTACCGGTACCAACGCCTACCAAGACACCTGATCCAAGTCCGACACCTACGAAAGAACCTAATTTAGTCAAACTTGGGGATATAAATTATGACGGAACGGTTGATTCCATTGATTCAACATTATTAAGCAGATATATACTTGAAGTTTTAACTTATACGGATCCGGAGTCCCAAAAATCCTTTACTGCAGCAGCTGACATAAATAATGACGGAATTGTGGATACCCTTGACTATACGTTATTAAACAGGTTTGTATTAGAAATTCCCGTAAACTATCCTATAGGGGAAATGGTTGAAAGATAGAAATTTGCAGTATGCATATAAAAAAGCTTCACCTTTTTACAAGGTGGAGTTTTTTTTAGCACTCTTCTTATAGGAGTGCTAAAAAAATTCTTGAAAAATTTTAATTATAAATGTAATATTATTAATGGGATTGTCAATGGAATTTATTAATGAATCTATAAATGGAACTATTTACATAGATACTAACTTAGGAGGTGCATTATGAGTAACGAGAAGGGGACTATATCTGTTAGCACGGAAAATATTTTTCCAATTATCAAAAAGTGGCTTTATTCTGAGAAAGATATTTTTCTTCGTGAGCTTGTTTCCAACTCCAGTGATGCTATAAGCAAGTTAAAAAAGTTAGCTGACATTGGAGAAGCGGAAATTGATAAGGATAAAAAGTTTTTTATCAAAGTTATTGTGGACAAAGAGAATAAAACTCTCAAAATAGTTGACAACGGCATAGGGATGACCGATGAAGAAGTAAAAAAATACATCAACCAGATAGCTTTTTCAGGAGCTAAGGACTTTGTTGAAAGATACAAGGACAAAGCTGATGAAGGTCAGATTATCGGCCATTTTGGGTTAGGGTTTTATTCTGCATTTATGGTTTCTGAAAAAGTTCAAATAGATACTTTGTCTTACAAAAAGGATGCAGAGCCTGTAAGATGGATAAGCTCAACAGGTACTGAATATGAAATGGAAAAGTCGGACAGGGATGAAGTGGGTACAACGATAACTCTTTATATTGCAGAAGATAGCGTTGAATTTCTTGAAATGTACAAAGTAAGGGAAGTTCTAAATAAATATTTTTCCTTCCTCCCATATGAAATATATTTAGAGGATGCAAATGAAGAAAAAGATAAAAAAGAAGATAAAGAAGATATCGGGCCAATACCGTTAAATGATACAAGCCCTCTTTGGCTGAAAGACCCTAAAGACTGTACTGATGAGGAGTATAAGGAGTTTTACAGACGGGCGTTTTTTGATTTTGAAGAGCCCCTTTTCTGGATACATTTAAATATGGACTATCCTTTCAGATTAAAGGGTATTTTATATTTTCCAAAATTAAAACATGAGTTTGACGCAATGGAAGGGCAGATTAAACTATTTTATAACCAGGTATTTGTTGCTGACAACATTAAAGAGGTAATACCTGAGTTTCTTATGCTGTTAAAGGGAACTATAGACTGCCCTGATTTACCACTTAATGTATCCAGAAGTTTTCTTCAAAATGATGGGTATGTTAATAAAATTTCCAACCATATAACTAAAAAAGTTGCGGACAAACTTACTTCAATTTTTAAGAAGGAGAGGGAAAAATACAATAAATACTGGGACGACATCAACCCATTTGTAAAGTTTGGATGTATAAAGGAAGAAAAGTTTTATGATAGGGTTAAAGATATAATTGTTTATAAGACAATCAATGATGAGTATGTTACATTAAAGGATTATCTTGAAAAGAATAAAGACAAGCATGAAAACAAAGTTTTTTATGTGTCTGACGAAAAACAGCAGTCCCAATATGTAAAAATGTTTAAAGAACAAGGCTTAGATGCTGTTTTAATGACAACAATGATAGACAATCACTTCATGCAGTTTATTGAAATGAATGAAAAAGATGTTAAGTTCCAGAGAATAGATTCGGATATCAGTGAAAGCATGAAGGAAAGTGAAACTGATGAGGAAAAGAAAAAGGAAATGAAAGAAGGCCTTGAGAAACTATTTAGAAATAGTCTGGAAAATGAAAAATTAAAAGTTGAGGTTGAAGCATTAAAGACATCATCAGTTCCGGGTATGATACTTTTATCTGAAGAATCCAGAAGAATACATGAAATGACTAAAATGTTCGGCGGCATAACTTTAGGAGAAAGGTACCAGGCAGAAGAGACTCTGGTGTTAAACAGCAATAACGGTTTGATTAAATCTCTCATGAGTTTAAAGGATAAAGAAGATAAAAAGGAAGATACAAAGCTTATTTGCCAGCATATTTATGACCTTGCCATGATGAGTCATAAACAGCTTGAACCTGAGGCCATGACAGGGTTCATTGAAAGGAGCAATAAAATTTTGTCAAAATTTGCATCTAACTTAGAGGGTTAGAATTAGAAGACAGTAATTGGAACGATGCAATTAAAACGCTAAAATCAGAATGCTGCATTTGGAACGCTGCGATTGGAAGACTTTAATTAGAAGACGGGACTTGAGATTTAAATTGTAATGCTGTAATTAGTGAACCGGAATTGGAATACCGGAAGAAAGGACAGAAATTAAATTTTAATTTTAGGCAGGAGGACTATTATAGTTTTTTTGTCTTTATAGAAAGAGGTGCTTATATGGTAAAAAATATCAAAAGAATTTATGTTGAAAAGAAAAAGGGTTTTGATGTGGAAGGGCAAAATTTGTTTGCTGATTTAAAGGAGAATTTGGGTATAAAAAATCTTAAATCTGTGAGAGTAATTAACCGTTGTGATGTGGAAGGGCTGTCTGATGAAGAGCTTGAAACAGCAAAAAAGATAGTGTTTTCCCAACCTCCTGTAGATAATGTTTATGATGAAACTATAGATATAGGCGAGGGTGAAAGGTTAATTGCTATAGAGTTTTTGCCGGGTCAGTACGACCAGAGAGCGGATTCTGCCTCTCAGTGTATACAATTGCTTACTCTTAGGGAGAAACCCAGGGTAAAGGTGGCAAAAATCATTGTACTAAGCGGGGATATTAACGATGAAGAGTATGAAAAAATAAAAACGTATTTAATTAACCCAATTGAGTGTCAGGAAGCTTCAATGGAAAAGCCGGATACATTAGAGAAAAAAGCCAATGTACCGGAAGATGTTGAAGTTTTAGATGGCTTTATAAATATGTCATCTGCAGAAATTGAAGAATTTAAAAATAAAATGGGATTTGCAATGTCTTTAGAAGACCTGAAGTTTTGCCAGGAGTATTTTAAAAATACTGAAAAAAGAGACCCAACCATAACGGAAATGAAAGTTTTAGATACTTACTGGTCAGACCACTGCAGACATACTACCTTTTTGACTAATATAAAAAGTGTGGAATTTGAAGATGGAGATTTTACTGAGCCTGTAAAGGAAGCCTACATGGAATATTTAAAGTCCAGGGATTTTGTATATGGTGATGAAGAAAGAGATATTTCATTAATGGACCTGGCTACAATTGTGGCGAAAGAATTGAAAAAAAGAGGGAAGCTTGATGCTTTAGACCAGTCTGATGAGGTTAATGCCTGCAGCATTAAAGTTAAGGTTGATGTGGATGGAAAAGAAGAAAACTGGCTGGTTATGTTTAAAAATGAAACACATAACCACCCTACAGAAATAGAGCCCTTTGGCGGCGCGGCAACCTGCCTTGGAGGGGCAATAAGAGACCCTCTGTCCGGAAGGTCATATGTATATCAGGCTATGCGTATTAGCGGCAGTGGTGATCCAAGAACCAGAATTGAGGATACAATACCTGGAAAACTTCCGCAAAGGAAAATTACAACTGTAGCTGCCCAAGGGTACAGTTCCTATGGAAACCAGATTGGAGTGGCAGCAGGACAGGTGGACGAAATATATGATGAAGGGTATGTTGCAAAGAGAATGGAGCTGGGTGCAGTAATTGCTGCAGCACCTATGAAAAACGTAGTTAGGGAAAAGCCCGTTCCAGGGGATGTAATTATTTTGCTTGGAGGAAGAACAGGCAGGGATGGATGTGGAGGGGCAACCGGCTCATCTAAAGAGCATACAGAAGAATCCCTAATTACATCCGGTGCAGAAGTGCAAAAGGGTAACCCTCCTATAGAAAGAAGAATACAGACTCTTTTTAGAAAGCCTTGGGTAAGCACAATGATAAAGAAGTGTAATGACTTTGGTGCAGGAGGGGTTTCGGTAGCGATAGGTGAGCTGGCGGACGGCTTAAAAATAAATTTAGACGCTGTTCCAACAAAATATGAAGGACTGGATGGTACGGAAATAGCTATATCAGAGTCTCAGGAGAGAATGGCTGTAGTTATTTCAAAGGAAAACGTAGAAGCGTTTATAGAGGCTGCAAGCCTTGAAAATCTTGAAGCCACCCCGGTTGCAGAGGTTACAGAAGAACCAAGGCTCGTTATGACATGGAGAAATACTGATATTGTAAATATAAGCAGGGAGTTTTTAGATACAAATGGCGTTAAACAAAATACTAATGTTAAAGTAAAGGCACCGCTAAATGAGGAAAATTATTTTAATAAAGCAGGTAAAGTAAAAGAAAATTTAGAAGACGCCTGGATTTCAAACTTAAGGGATTTAAATGTTTGCAGTAAAAAAGGCCTGGTGGAGATGTTTGACAGCAGTGCCGGTGCAAACACCGTACTTATGCCCCTTGGAGGAAAGCATCAACTGACTCCTCAAGAGGGAATGGTGGCTAAAATACCTGTACAAAAGGGAGAAACAAATACAGGCAGCATTATGACCTATGGATACAATCCCCGTATCTCAAGATGGAGTCCTTTCCACGGGGCTGTTTACGCTGTTGTTGAGTCTGTTGCAAAGGTTGTTGCAATGGGTGGGGATTATAAAACTACATGGCTGACATTCCAGGAGTATTTTGAAAAGCTGGGCTCTGATCCTGAAAAATGGGGCAAGCCTTTTAGTGCACTCCTTGGAGCATATTATGCACAAATGAAGTTTGGAATTGCAGCAATAGGCGGGAAAGACAGTATGTCAGGAACTTTTGAAGATTTGAATGTTCCTCCTACACTGGTTTCCTTTGCTGTAAATGTTGCAGATGTAAATAATGTAGTGTCTGCAGAGTTTAAAAAAGCAGGAAGTAAAGTGGTTTTAGTGCCTGCAAAATTTGACAGGAGAAATCTTCCTGATTTTGAAGATCTACAGAATAAGTATGAAAAAATAAACCAGGTAATTAAAAAAGGAAAAGTGCTTTCATCTCAAAGTGTAAGGGGTGGAGGTATTTCAGAGGCAATAAGCAAAATGTGCTTTGGAAATATGATTGGGTTTAAGTTTAGTGAAGATATTAGTGATGAAGAACTTTTTGCACCTTTATACGGTTCAATAATTCTTGAATTTGATGAAAATGAAGATGTGGATAAGTTGCTGGATGGTATTGATTTTAAGGTTTTAGGTCTGACCCAGGATAAAAAGTCCATAGATGTTGGAAAAATCAGCTTACAACTTGACAGCCTCTGTGACAGTTGGGAAGAGCCTTTAGAAAATATTTTCCCTACAAAATTGCCTTCTGAAGATGGAAAGCCAAAACAGTACGAATATTTTAGAAAAGACAGTATAAAACCTAAAACAAGCTTTGCAAAACCAAGGATTTTCATACCTGTATTCCCAGGTACAAATGGTGAAGATGAAGTTATTAAGGCTTTTGAGAAGGCAGGCGGGGAAGTTGAAATATTAATAATGAAAAATTTAAGCATCAAAGACATTGAAAAATCAATGGATGAATTGGTAAGAGGCATTCAAAAATCACAAATTGTGGTACTTCCCGGAGGTTATAGCGGTGGTGATGAGCTAAACGGTTCAGCTAAGTTTATTGTAGCAGCTTTTAAAAATTCAAAAGTTAAAGATGCCGTGATGGATTTAGTAGAAAACAGGGACGGGCTGATGTTGGGAATCTCCGGTGGTTTTCAGGCGTTAATTAATTTAGGGCTTGTACCTTATGGTGAGATAAGGGATATTTCAGACGATAGTCCTGTTTTGACATTTAACACAATAGGAAGACATGTTTCAACCATGGTGAGGACAAAGATTACTTCTAATTTATCACCATGGTTTAGCAATGTGAAAGTGGGAGATGTCTATACAATTCCGGTTTCCCACGGGGAAGGACGATTTGTTGCAAAAGATGAAGTGTTTGATATATTAGAGAAAAACGGACAAATTGCAGCCCAGTATGTGGATTTTGACGGCAACCCTACTTATGACATCAGGTTTAATCCTAATGGTTCTTTTGGGGCTGTTGAAGCTGTAACCAGTCCGGATGGCAGGATACTTGGCAAAATGGGACACTCTGAGAGAATAAGCACTAATGTGGCAAAAAATATTCCGGGTAATAAGAATCAAAAACTATTTGAAGCAGGGGTTAATTATTTTAAATAGTACTGCTGGTACTAAAGGAGCATTAAAAGAAGAAAAACAGCAATAGTAAAAAATTATAAAACCACAATGAAATGTGACAGCAGGTAAAATGTAATAGCATGACAAAATGCAATAGCAGGATAGAGTGCAATAGCGTGATAAAATGCAATAGCAGGGGAAAATGCAATAGCAGGATAAAATTGCACAAGCAGCATAAAATACAATAACGTGATAAATGTAATACCAGGATAAAAACATACAGGGGGATTAGTATGCAGTATCGAAGATTTGGAAAGACAAATGTTAATGTATCAATATTAGGATATGGATGCATGAGGTTTCCTAAAAAGAATAAAAGAATTGATTTAAATAAAACGGAGAAACAAATTCTAACTGCAGTAGAAAATGGAGTTAACTATTTCGATACTGCATATATATACCCGGGAAGTGAAGCGGCTTTAGGAGAGATTCTTCAGCGGAATAATTTAAAAGAAAAAGTTTATATTGCCACAAAAATTCCTCCATATATGGTGAATTCCAAGGCAAGCATGGAAAAAGTCTTAAACACCCAGCTAAAAAGACTTAAAACAGACTATATTGATTTTTATTTAATTCATTCAATTCAAGATATTGAAAGCTGGGAAAAGGCAAAAAGTGCCGGAATGGTAAGCTTTTTAGAGGAGATGAAAGAAAAAGGTGTAATTAAGTTTATTGGCTTTTCATATCATGGGGGAAAAGATGATTTTAAAGCAATTATAGACGATTATAATTGGGATTTTTGCCAGATCCAATACAACTTTATTGACGAATACACCCAGGCAGGGGTTGAAGGGCTTAAATATGCGTTTTCAAAAGATATTGGAGTTGCAATTATGGGTTCTTTAAAAGGGGGAAGGATTGTGGGACAGATGCCTCCTTCAATAGATAAAATATGGAACAAGGCCCCTTTTAAGAGAACTTATGCAGACTGGGCTTTCAGGTGGCTGTGGAATCAGGAAGAGGTATCAGTAGCTCTGTCAGGCTTAAATGATGAGAAGCATATTATTGAAAATTCTAAGCTGGCAGATGAAATTAAAGTTGGCTGTCTCACCAAAGAAGAACTGGACATTTATAAAGAAGTAAAAGAAGAGTATTTAAGGCTTATGAAGGTTCCGTGCACAGGCTGCAACTATTGCCTACCATGTCCTGTTGGAGTAAATATTCCATTTGCATTTAACTATTATAATTCAAGGTTTTTTTTCAACCAACGGACTGCTATTTTCAAATATTTGTTTTTTGGGGGGGATGTGCTGGGAGGAAGGAATTTTCTTGCGTCAAATTGTATTAGCTGCAGAAAGTGCGAGAAGGTATGCCCTCAGGGTATAGAAATAAGTGAAGAACTTAAAAAAGTAACTAAGGAAATGGAGCCTTGGTGGAGTAAGCCACTTCTTTTTGTCGGAAAGAGAGTTTTGAAATTTAAGAGTTTGTTGGATAATAGGAGGAAAGATAAACTTTAAAAATAAAAAAAACCCGGGAAGAATTAATTTTCCGGGTTTTTTATTTATGCATTTTATCTTTAAAATAATTTATACTTATATAGTTATCTTGATTATCTAATTATCTTAATTATCTTAATTATCTTAATTATCTTAATTAATCTACCTTGAATCCATTTTGTTTAAATTTTTTAATATTTATCTTGGAAATTTTTTTATAATTTCTAAAACGTATCTTTGCAGTAATGTTGCATCCAAAGAATCTATTATATTATCCCCGTTTAAATCTGCAGCTTCCTTATTAGGTAAGGATTTTTCCACTTCTAGTATGTATCTGCTTAGAAGGGAGTAATCCATTGAATTTATGACTTTGTCATTTTTTATGTCACCGTACATTACGTCAGGTACAGGAGCATCTTCTGTAAATACAGTACATATTTCAGCAGAATCCTTTAAACCATTTGGACCGTTTACAATATTTTATAAAAAAAGGTGGGCATTATGAAAAAAGTGATAAAAATTTAGATGTATTGCATTTAGAAGTACTGCATTTAAAAAAGACGTATCGTATTTGATACGTCTTTTTAAAAATGCAGTGCTTTTTTCTTTTACTTAATATACTCCTCCAAATGGGAATATTATAAGTAATAGTATTATAAGTATTATTAAGAAGAAAACTCCTCCCCCGAATCCTACTCCTACACCTGCAAATCTTCCATTATCCATCTAAAACTCTCCTTTCTTATAGATATCACCCATAAGTATTTTCATGTAATACATATTATTTAGAACATAGAAAAATTGTTACTATTAAATAAAAAATTTGTTTTTTTCTTATGAATAAAATAATACTATGAAATGATAATTTACTACTATATACATCCTTTGGATTATTTTGATATAATTTAATTGAGGGGAGTTGTATTTATTTTTAACATATTAACATTATATAGACAAAGAGTTGGATAAAGGGGATGGTTTATGTTGAGGTATATCTTTTATTATTAAAAATCTCTTTTAGTTCAACAACTTGGGTCTACATCTTTACGCCGGCATTCTTAGGTTTCATATCTTTTCAATTCATTTAAATTAAAAAAATAAAACATAATGGGGAGGGAGTGTACACATGAGGAGAAAAAAATTAGGTTTATTGACAGTAATAGCACTACTGGTTTCTGTTATGTTACCAAGCTTTATAATAACAATTCCTGTAAATGCTAATGACGACTTGGATTTACCCGAGAAAGTTGTTTTTGAGGCGACTATAAGGGACTTTACTCCTGACACAAATCCGGATTTTGAAAACAGTACTTTTTATAGTAATGCAATCAGAATAGGAAGTAAAGCTGTTAAAGGATTGGTGCAAGATGAACTGGATGAAGACGGCAAACCTGTTTATAAAGGACTGGGGTATTATCGGAATGACTATGGTAGAACCATAACTGACGTACAAATGATTACCAGTGCTGAGACATTTAGTCAATGGTATAGGGATGTTGAGGGTGTTAATCGTTCAGTTAAACGTGAAATTGAATTAAAACTAGACTATGATAAAAATAACAATCCGTACTATTGTTTCAGTGATGACCAATTTTTCCCGATTGATGACGATGTACTTCGTGAAGGTGAAGAGACATTCGGAAATTATAAAGGCAAAGAAGTTGAAATAGAAGAACGAACAGGAAGTGGTATTGTTGAGAAAAGAAAGGTATACAGAAATTTTCACTTCACAACAGAGATAGAGAGTAAATTTATGTACAAGGGCGGAGAAACTTTTACATTTATAGGTGACGATGATGTATGGGTATTTATTGACGGTAAGTTGGTAATTGATATAGGCGGGGTTCATGGAAAGGTAGAAGAAAAAATATCTTTGGATGATTTGGATATCGGTTTAGAAAAAGGTAAGATATATACTTTTCACTTTTTCCATGCAGAAAGACATACAGTAGAATCAAATTTTACAATACAGACCACTATTGATTTTTATACTGAGCAGAATCATAAGATGAATCTTATGGCAAGAAATGAAGGTGGTAGTTATGACAGCGAAGCAAGTGGAATGGTAGGGGATATAGTAGAGCTTAAATATGTTTTCCCGGAACAGGAAATTGAACTGCCGGAAATAGAAAACATAAGTATAAACAGGATTGTATTTAATTTTGAGACTAATCTTCCAAGGGGATTAGAAGTAATTGATTCAGGTGGGTTGATAAAATCGGATATATTAGATGAAAGAGGAAATATAATTGGTACTAAATTGCGGCAGCCCGACTCAGGTGAAGATTTTGATATAGATTATGAAGTTGACCCTGTTACAGGAAAGTACCGGATTAAGAAGCACGAAATAACAATAAAGGTAAGATTATTGAGACCGGGAGCATACAAGATCAATCCTGAGGACATAATTGCTAATTATTCCTTATATTACTCAGATGGAGCGATTGTGGGTCTGCACAAAGGTCACTATATTGCAGATAACAATGTAGGAATAAATGTAAGATTTAGAGCGAGAATAGAAGGACCTGATTCAATGTACGTTGGTCAAATTGTAACTTATACCGTAATAACTGACTTAGAGGATACCACTGATACCAGCTTTATTTGGAGTGTAGATGAAAATTACCTTGAGATTGTTGAAGATAACGGGGAGACAATTAAAGTAAAAGCTGTGGGTAAAGGTGAAGGTAAAATAAGTGTAAATGTCGGACTTGACGGAATTAACCAGGAAGCAGAAAAGACAGTGAATATTATGTGGGTGATAGATATTCAATAAAAATTATTGGTATATGAAATTATATTAAAGAGGTGTTTTGAATGAAAAAGAGGATGAGTGCGTTAGCAATATTAGTTGTTGTTTTACTTGTTTCTTTTTTAGTAGTTAACGCAGCCACAGAGAGTATAATAGCTTTAATAGCCACTTTTGATATTTACGTTAACGGTGAAAAGTATCAAGGTGAAAATCCTCCTATTGTAATAGAAGGAAGAACCTATCTTCCTCTCAGGGCAATAGGGGAAGTGCTGGGAATAGATGTTGAGTGGAATCAACAGTTAAGAAGGGTTGAAGTTGAAAGACCAAGTGGAGGGGAAATAGTAGAGGAAGTAGAAGAAATTCCCGGCGCACCTGCAGGGTATGGTATTTTACCGGAAATCAGGGAAGTAAAATTCAGTAAACACGACCCTATAGACCTTAAAGTCGGAAGCTTGACAGCTACTAAAGGAAGCACTGTTGAGATTCCTGTTTACCTGGGATATGTGCCTAAGGGCGGCATATTTGAAACTGATTTTGAATTGCTGTATGATAGGGACATTTTAGAAATAGAAAGCGTAAAGCCCGGAAAATTACTGTCTGGAGACGGGGCAGGATTTAGTTACATTGGAGGAAACGGAATTGTAAATATAAAATTTGATTCAAATGCAGGAAGAAGGCCGTCAATTACTTCAGACGGGGAGTTGGCTGTAATAACGGCTAAAATTAAAAATAATGCGCCTACAGGCAAGACTGCAATCAGATTAAGCAGCGGGGGATATTTTGAAGATAATCATTCTGCTGCCCTTTGGGTATGGTATATACCCGGAATTATAACAGTTGAATAAATTTTAGTTAAATTGAATAATTAAGAAACTATACAAAAAAGCTTGTTACATAACAAGCTTTTTTGTGTTAGAATTATTATATACTGGGTATATTTAAATACTGATAAAATATTTTAATTAAAGGAGAGGGACAGTTATGGAAAAGTACAATATCATGGCAGTTGTTATAAACCACAGGTCAAACAATGCTCCTAAAGTTCAAGAAATTTTCACTAAATATGGTTGTAATATTAGAATGAGGGTTGGTCTTCATGAAACAGATAACACCTGTTCGGAAGAAGGTCTTATTTTACTCCAGCTGACAGGAAGCAAAGAAGAAATTGGTGAACTGGAAAAACAGCTTAATGATATGGAGGGGGTTAGGGCTAAGACCCTTAGTATTTAATCTATTAGCATTTATAGCATTTAATCTATAATTTCACTGAATTAAAGTACCATAATAAAGTACTTATAATATATAAAAAATGGCTCTAAACCAATAGTAAAAAGGTTTATGAGCCTTTTTTAGTCCCTGGGCATATGTTTTATTGCATATATATTTCTCCCATACAATATTATTAATATAAGAAATTAATATTGTTCGGGAGAATATTTACTATGAAGCTCTATGTTATTAAAATTAACAGCATATTAAAAAGTATTTTTTTAGCCTCTATGGCAATTATATTGTTTGCAATGGTTTTTTATTTTAAAGAGGAAGTTGCAACGGTTTTCCAACAAAAGAGGGATTTACCCATATATTCAGTGGACTGCCCTGACAAAAAAATAGCAATTACTTTTGATTGTGCATGGGGAAGCGATGATATACCTGACATATTGGACACATTGGAAAAACACCAGGTAAAAGCTTCTTTTTTTATTGTGGGTACATGGGCAGAAAAATTTCCTGATGCTGTAAGATTAATTTCTGAAGCAGGTCATGATGTGGGAAATCACTCCTATTCACATATAAAAATGGGGAGTGTTGACCGGAACCGGATAAAAGATGAGATTATTAAATGTGACAGTGTTTTGGAAAAAATCACAGGTAAAGAAGTTAACCTCTTTAGACCGCCTTATGGGGAGTATAATAATGATGTGATAAGGGTGGCTAGGGAACTAAATCACTATACAATTCAATGGGATGTGGATAGTTTAGATTGGCATCCGGATATCACCATAGAAGAAATACATAATAGAATAAAAAAAGGCGTAAAGAACGGTTCAATTTTATTGTTTCACAATGATACAAAGCACACTGCAAATATAATTTCAGATATAATTGTTAATTTAAAAAACAGTGGCTATAGCTTTGTACCGGTTTCAGAGTTGATAATTAAAGAAGACTATTATATTGACAATACAGGAAGGCAGATAAAAAAACAAAAATCCTGATTTTACTTAAAACTTAGCACATAAAAAACAAAAAAAAAGGAAACATAAATATTACAGCATAAAATGTAATATGAAATGAGGTATATTAATTGCTTATAGCAGGTATAATTGGTCAAAACAACAAGGATAAGATATCCCGTTTAATTCACCGTATCTTCTCAAACTCAAATAAAAGAATAAGCATTGTAGATTCTAAAAATTTGTCAAATTTTGATGCAAAAAGAATTAAAGACTATTTTAATGAACTTGAAAAAAACAATGTTGACATTGCCATTTTAAAGATAGATTTTAAAGACCTATTAAAAGAAATTTTCTATAATATTAAATTTGATGTTATCATTTTTACAGATAAAGCCGATGAAATTGATGAAGATAAAATTGAGACTTACAGAAAAATAATGAAAAAAACATTTTCATTATTAAATGAAAATGGTGTTGCAATTGTAAATTCTGACGATAATGACCTTAGCAGTTTTTTAAGCGGGATAAAACACTATATAGTTACATATGGTTTTAATTTAAAGGCAAGTATAACCACTTCAAGTGTGGGAGATTTTATGGATAAAGATGATATTATGTGTTGTTTGCAAAGAACAATACATACAAAAAACGGCAAAATCCTCGAACCGCAAGAATTTAAGATAAAAGCTGATTTAAACGGTATGGATCTGTATAATGTCTTGGCAGCAGCTACTTTTGCTCTAATTAATGGTGTGGATGTAAATTTAATAAACAATTAGTATGAATAATTAGTATGAACAATTTAATTTTTTATTATTATATATGATTTTGTATCTTAATTTCTTATAATAAAAATGCAAAAATTAATAATGTTTGCAAGATGAAAAAAATATACTATAATATACTATAATAAATGTTAATATATTATAATAAATGTTGAAGATGCTTTACTGGTGAAATTAGAAACTATTTAAAAATGAATTGACAAAAGTAATTCTAAAAATGACTTTTCTTGAATAAACATTACATTAGGTGTATTTTAGCAGTACCAAATAACGCAACGAGCCTAAGAGAGGAGTGGGGGGCAAATGGTCGAAAACATCATTGAGAACAACATGGTGACCATTTCCGGTAAAATAATATCAGAAGCAGAATTTAGCCATGAGGTTTACGGTGAAGGATTTTATTCTTTCATGCTAGAAGTGCCAAGATTAAGTGACAGTACCGACAAAATATGTATAACCATATCGGAACGGCTGACTTCTAAGGAAAATTTAGAAATTGGAAGGTATGTAGAAATTGAAGGACAATTCCGTTCTTACAACAATTACAATAATACCAGCGGCAACAGGCTGATTTTGACGGTGTTTGCCAGGGAAATTAATTTTTTGGAAGATGAGAAGAAGATAAAAAATCCTAATCAGATTTACCTTAATGGATTTATCTGTAAGACCCCTACCTACCGAACAACTCCTTTCGGCAGAGAGATTACAGATATACTTCTGGCTGTAAACAGGCCGTATAACAAGTCTGATTATATACCTTGCATAGCCTGGGGAAGAAATGCCCGTTTTTCCTCTAAATTAGAAGTAGGTCAAAACATAAAAATATGGGGAAGAATTCAGAGCAGGGATTATCAAAAGAAGCTTGAAACAGGTGAGACTGTCACTAAAACAGCTTATGAAGTATCTATTTCAAAAATGGAAATATGCAGTAAAAACAATCAAAAGGAAGGTACAGAAGAAGATTTGACAGAGTAAGGATGTTTTTATGTTTAAAAAAGGTGATATAATTATATACACAGCCATTTTAGCAATTATACTTGTTTCGTCTATAGGGGTTTATTATTACAGGTTTGATGATAAAAATGATAAAAAAGTTGCAATTATAAAACAGGATAATGTGGTAATTGAGAAAGTATTTATAGATGATTTGAATGAATTAAAAGAGATAAAACTATTTGGAAATGATGATGTTATTATACATGCCCAAAATGGGCGTATCAGATTTTATAAATCTGACTGCCCTGATAAGGTATGCGTTGAAAGCGGATGGATTTCTAAAAAAGGGGAAATGGCGGTGTGCCTTCCATATAGAATTATAATCAAAATTGAAGGCACAGGTGATGAATTGAACACAGGGGATGAAGTGGATATAATAACACATTAGTATAGTAAAAATTCTATTAGAAAGGGATATATGTGAATAAAACAAAAAAATTAGTTTTATTATCGCTTTTTATATCGCAGGCTTTAGTTTTGTCAATAATTGAATCATGGATACCTTTTCCTATGGTGGTGCCAGGGGTGAAGCTTGGACTTGCAAATATTATTACACTTATTGTAATAATATTTTTTAATTTTAAGGAAGCTTTAATTGTCGTCATAATAAGAACCATGCTCTCTTCAATATTTGGAGGGGGCGGTTTTGTTGTTTTTTTATTTAGCTGTGCAGGGGGGGTATTAAGTACAATTGTCATGGCAGGTTTATATAAAATAAAAAATAATTTTTTCAGTATCGTAGGAATCAGCGTGGCAGGAGCTGCAGCACACAATACAGGGCAGGTACTGGTTGCAGCTTTATTAATGAAAGATATAGTTGTAATTACTTTACTTCCGGTAATTCTTACTTTAGGCAGCGCAATGGGTGTTCTGGTGGGTATTATAAGCACTTTTCTCACGGACAGGCTTAAAAATATTCTTGAAAACATTTAAAATTTATATTATGGTATAGCTAATATTATGGTATAATTATAGGTAAGTATTATTTATAAGTAAGTATTATTTGAGGAAAGGATAGATGCCGATGATAAAAGTAATTTGTGGGAAAAAGGGCGTGGGAAAGACAAGAGTTTTAGTTGATTCCTCAAACAGTCTTGTGGAAATCTGTACAGGAGTTGTAGCATTTATTGATGGATGCAGACGGAGCAAGTTAATGTATGAGCTAAATCACAAGATAAGGTACATCAACATATCTGAATTTCCTGTAAAAATTGACAGTTCTGATGTCTTTCTTGGTTTCTTGTGTGGAATTATTTCAGCAAATTACGATGTTAATGGAGTATTTATAGATGATATTACTACCATTGTGGGTAATGATGTTGATGGGTTGAAAAAGCTATTTGAGGGCATAAAGGAGATTTCTGACAAATACAATATAAACTTTAGCATATCAATTGAAGGAGATCCAAATTCTATGCCGGAGTTTATTAAAGAGTATTACTAAAACATAGTTGATGAAAAAGAAGCTATGTTTTATTTTTATGTCATAAGTTGTGATGAATTTTAAATAAATAAAATTAAACTAAATATATAAAACTAAATATATTTAAAAGAATTATTATACTTATATACTTAAACCTTATTGTACTTAAAATTATTAAATAAAATGTAATTTATTTAGATAAATTAAAATAAATTTAAATAGAGAAAAAGGCTTATAGCCCGTAAATTGTGGACTATAGCCTTTTCTCTTTAAGATTTATAAAAAAATTTTATAAGTTTTTTAAAGAGTTAGAAAAGGGATTGTGTTGCTTAAAAGTTACCGGTGTTGTTATAATGATGTTGTTATTATAAAAACCATTTGGATGGAGTAATATGTATAAAATTGCAGCAGTTGTTATCAGTAATTGTACAAGAAAATTTGATAAGGAGTATCACTATATAATTCCATGTGAATTAAAAGATGCAATAAATACAGGAAACCGGGTGATTGTTCCCTTTGGCAAGGGGAACAGGCATGTTGAGGGATATGTTTTTGACATTATTGAAAAGTCTGAGATAGAAGGATTAAAGAAGATAAAGGATGTTGTTGACAGCAAGCCTTTATTAAGTTCTTCTATGATTAGACTTGCTAAGTGGATGAAAAAGCGGTATATCTGTACCTACTCAGATGTTATAAAGTGTATGCTGCCCCCGGGCATTAGTGTGAAAAGCTCAAAAACTGTGGTGCTTAAAAAATATGAAGAAAACCTTAGGGGAAATAACGGAAAAATAGTTGAGGTGCTAAATTCATGCGGGGGCAAAAAAGACTATGAAGAACTTAGGGAAATTATAAATTCTAGGACTTTTACAAAAAATATAAAAAACTTACAGGAACTTGGTGTTGTGGATGTTGTTGAAGAGTTTACAACAGGTGTAAACAAAAAATACTATAAGGCTGCATTTATTATAAAACCCGTAGAAGAAATTATTGAAGAAATTGAAGCAAATGAAATAAAGAGCATAAAACAAATTAGGGTGCTTGAAATGCTAATTGAAAATGAATACATCTCGACAAGTGATATAATGAGGTTTTTAGGTGTGTCTTCAAGTGTTTTAAATGCTTTAAAGAAAAAGGGCTATATTGATTATAAAGAGATTGAAGTAAAAAGAGACCCCCATGAAAATACTGTTTTTGAAAAAACTTTTCCGCTAGAGCCTACACGGGAGCAGGCGGCTGTATTGGAAAGAACAAAAAAAATTATGGATGAAGGAAAATTTAAAGAAATTCTTTTGCATGGGGTTACAGGAAGCGGGAAAACAGAAGTTTACCTTCAGCTTATACAAAAGTGCATTGATAAAGGAAAGCAGGCTATTGTGCTGGTTCCTGAAATATCTTTGACACCACAGATGGTGGCAAGGTTTAAGGGAAGGTTTGGAAATGATGTGGCGGTACTGCACAGCAGGCTGTCCTTAGGGGAACGCTATGACCAGTGGAGGGTTATAAGGGACGGCAAAATTAAAGTTGTGGTTGGGGCAAGGTCGGCTGTTTTTGCCCCGGTGAATAATTTAGGGCTTATAATAATTGATGAAGAGCATGAAACTTCGTATAAGTCTGAGATAAACCCTAAGTATCATGCGGCTGATGTGGCAAGAATCAGGTGCAAAATTGAAAATGCTGTTTTGCTGCACGGTTCTGCCACCCCTTCTGTTGAGACCTACTATAGGGCAAAGACAGGAAAAATAGAGCTTATGGAAATGAAAAAAAGAGCTAATGATATGGTTCTACCAAAGGCATATATTGTAGATATGAGGGATGAACTTAGCAGCGGGAACAGGACGGTTTTTAGCAGGAAACTTTCTCAGGAGATAAAGAAAAATATAGAAGAAAACCAACAAACTATAATATTTTTAAACAGGAGGGGGTATGCTTCTTTTATATTGTGCAGGAATTGCGGACATTCCCTTATGTGTCCTAATTGCAGCATTACCCTTACTTACCACGCTTATGACAAGAGATTGATATGTCATTATTGCGGGTATACAACAAAAAAGCCTGATGCATGTCCTAAATGCAAAAGCACTTATATTAGAAGTTTTGGAATTGGAACCCAAAAAATAGAGGAAGAAATAAAAAATCATTTTGAAGGTGCTACAGTTTTGCGCATGGATATGGACACCACAATGAGGAAAAATTCTCATGAAAAGATTTTAAAAACTTTTAAAGAAGAAAATATAAATGTAATGGTTGGAACCCAGATGGTTGCAAAAGGCCATGATTTTCCAAATGTGACCCTGGTAGGGGTTATAGCAGCAGACAGCCTTTTAAATACAGGGGATTTCAGGGCGACGGAAAAGACCTTCCAGCTGATAACCCAGGTGGCAGGAAGAGCGGGAAGGGGAAAGGTGGAAGGAAGGGTGGTAATACAGACATACAACACCGAAAACTTTAGTATTGTATGTGCATGCAACCACGATTATAATTCCTTTTATGAAAATGAAATACTTTTAAGAGAACAGCTTCTGTATCCGCCATTTACCAATCTTGCATCGGTAATACTCAGCGGTACTAACGAGAAGATGGTGATTGATAAAGCTAATAAAGTGGCAAAAAAAATTCATGAGAGTTTTAAAGGGATGAAGGGAATATATAAAGTATTAGGACCTTTGAGGGCACCTTTGTCTAAAATAAAAAACAAATACAGATGGAGGATAATTATAAAGTGTGAAAGGCTGACGGAACTTTTAGAGGTTTTAACAAAAGTTACAGATGATTATTATAACTCTGGCAGAAAAAATTCTGTCAGTCTCAGTGTGGATATAAACCCTGTAAATATGTTATAATGATACAATGTTGTAAGTTTTAAATTTTTTAAAGTAACCAGGTAATGGAGGGAAATCACATGGCAATAAGAAATATAAGAACCAATGAAGATGAAATATTAAGAAAAAAATCCAAAAAAGTTGATGTGATAGATGACAGGATTTTAACCCTTTTAGATGATATGGCTGAAACGATGTATTATTCAAAGGGAGTTGGGCTGGCAGCGCCCCAGGTGGGAGTGTTAAGAAGAGTTGTGGTAATTGATGTGGGTGATGGCTTGATAGAGCTTATTAACCCTGAAATAATAGAAAAAGAGGGTGAGAAAAAGGAAATTGAAGGCTGCCTTAGTTTTCCAGGGCTTTTGGGGGAAGTAGTAAGACCTGAGCGTGTAGTGGTGTCTGCCCTAAACAGAAATGGAGAAAAAATAACCCTTGAAGGGGAAGATCTTTTGGCAAGGGCATTTTGCCATGAAATTGACCATCTTGACGGGGTATTATTTGTAGATAAAGTTGAAAGATTTATAAGCAGGGATGAACTTGAAAGAGATAACGAAGAAATAGATGATGAAGAAAGAGGTGAAGAAGGTTGAGAATAGTTTTTATGGGTACTCCTGAGTTTGCCCTGCCAAGTCTTGATATGCTTGTAAATGAAGGTTATGAAGTAGCTGCAGTTGTTACGCAGCCTGATAAGCCGGCAAAAAGAGGCAAAAAAATCACCCCTCCCCCTGTAAAGGAGTATGCCATAAGTAAAGGGTTGAGAGTTTTGCAGCCTGAAAAAATAAAAACCCTGGAGTTTTTAAAAACATTAGAAGAAATAAAACCGGATCTTCTTATAACGGCAGCTTACGGTAAAATACTTTCAAAAGAAATATTGGAACTTCCGCCTTTAGGATGTATAAATGTTCATGCTTCCCTTTTGCCTAAATACAGGGGGGCTGCACCTATACACTGGTGTATTATAAACGGTGAAAAAATTACAGGAATTACCACCATGTACACCAATGAAGGGTTAGATACAGGGGATATACTATTAAAGGCTGAGGTGACCATAACAGATGACATGACTGCCGGGGAGCTTCATGATAAATTGTCGGTTTTAGGGGCTGAAGTTTTAAAAGAGACACTTCAAAAGTTGAAGAAAAATGAGCTTGAAAGAATTCCACAGGATGATGGTGAGGCTACATATGCTCCCATTATAACCAAAGATATTGGAAAAATAGACTGGTCAAAGTCATCCTGTGAAATTTACAATTTAATCAGGGGCACAAATCCCTGGCCGGGAGCTTTTACCCATTACAAAGGTGCTGTAATGAAAGTATGGAAGTCTGAAATAGTGGATGAAGAGCCCTGTGGCGGTTTAAAGCCGGGTACAATACTAAGGGTTAGTAAAGAGGGGATTGTAGTTTGCTGCGGCAAAGGAAAAATAAATATAAAAGAAGTTCAATTTGCTTCCTGCCGGAGAATGTGTGTAGCTGATTATATTTGTGGAAATAAAATAGATGAAGGTGAAATACTTGAATAAAGACTTCAAAAAATTTTTACTGTTATCGGGTACGGTAATTCTTTTTTCTTTATTATTTTTTTTAGCATTGGTGTTTGTTTATTATTCTTCTTCAATATTTACATATAATATAATTACATTATTATTAATTATAGTGACGATACTAATGATAATGTTTTTTTGTATTTCATCCCTTACCATTTTTTATGTTTATAAAAATAAAGAGGTAAAAAGCAAGCTTTTACTAAATACTTCAAAAGCCGGGATGAAGGTATTATTGCCTGTAATTATGGCGCTGGCCGGTTTATTTAAAATCAAAAAAAACATTGTGAGAAGATTTTATGTAGATTTTAATAACATAACCGTAAGTGCCATGGGGAAAAGATATAAAAAAGAAGACGTAATTGTGCTTCTTCCCCACTGTTTGCAGGATGCGGATTGTGTTTTTAAAATAACAAATGATATTTCAAACTGCAGGAAATGTGGGAAATGTACAATTGGCGGTATTTCAAGAATAGTGGAAGAAAGAAAAGTCAAATGCTTTGTGGTGACAGGCGGGACGGCGGCCAGGAATATTGTAAAAAAGCTAAAACCAAAAATGATTTTATCTGTGGCATGTGAAAGGGATCTTACAAGTGGTATAATAGATGTGGGTAAGATACCTGTTGTAGGAATTGTAAATGAAAGACCCAACGGACCCTGCTATAACACCTGTGTTGATGTATCTGTATTAAAAGATAAACTTGACAGTATTATAAAGTAACAATAAAATATTTAGAAAAGGAGGTAGGTTTTATGTTAGGATTTATATACATTGATTCTTCTTATTTAATTTTTGTATTTCCTGCTTTATTATTTGCATTTTATGCCCAGTTTAAAGTGAAGAACACTTTTAACAAGTACAGCAGGGTACCGAATAAAAAAGGGCTTACAGGCGCTGATGTGGCAAGAATTATATTGGAAAGAAACGGACTTTATGATGTGAGGGTTGAAAAGGTTGGAGGGGAACTTACAGACCACTATGATCCTAGAAGCAAGGTGTTAAGGCTTTCACAGGTGGTATACGGAAGTAATTCCGTTGCAGCAATAGGTGTTGCAGCCCATGAAGCGGGTCATGCTATACAACACAGTGTTGGTTACGGTCCGCTGACTTTAAGAAGCAGCCTGGTGCCTTTGGCAGGAATTGGGTCCAATATGGGATTTCCTTTATTTTTAATGGGTCTTATTTTTAGTTTTGAACCTCTGATGTATGCAGGCATAATTGCGTTTTCCCTGGCAGTGGCTTTTTATTTAATTACACTTCCGGTGGAGTTTAATGCCAGCAGCAGGGCTATAAGGTCTTTAGAGGATACAGCTGTTTTAGACTATGATGAAGTTGACCCGGCTAAAAAAGTTTTATCTGCAGCTGCAATGACATATGTGGCTTCTGCGGCTGTTGCAATAGGACATCTTTTACGCTTGCTTTTAATAGCCGGAAGGAGAAGAAGGTGAACAAAATAAATATCGATATACCAAGGGAGACAGCAGTTAAAATTTTATATGATATAGATAAAAACGGTGCTTACTCAAATATATCTTTGGGTAAGCACTTAGATAATGGAAAATTAAAGGATATAGACAGGGCTTTTATTACCGAGCTGGTTTATGGCATTTTAAAGTGGAAGCTGACTATTGATTTTATAATTTCAAGATTTTCAAAAATAAAACTAAAAAAAATATCCCCGTGGATATTAAATATCTTGCGCACCGGGGTTTATCAAATTATTTTTACAGACAAGGTACCTGTATCCGCTGCTTGTAATGAAAGTGTCAAACTTGCAAAAAAGTACGGGCATGCAGCAAGCAGTAAGTATGTAAATGGTGTTTTGAGAAATATATCAAGAAATAAAGATGCAATAAAGTATCCTGATAAAAAAGGTAATTTGTCTGAGTTTTTGTCTATAAAATATTCCCATCCCCTTTGGATGGTTGATGAATGGTTAAAAAGACATGGGGAAGAATTTACAGAAGAGCTTTTAAAAAGCAACAATGAAACACCACACTTCACTATAAGGGCAAATACTTTAAAGATTTCCAGGGATAGTTTAAAGAAAATATTAGAAGAAGATGGTTTTGAAGTTGAATTTGGTCAGTATTTGGATGAGGCACTTATTATAAAAAATCCAAAGTCTTTGCAGAGAATGGATGCTTTTAACAAAGGATATTTTCAAGTTCAAGATGAAAGCTCTATGCTTGCAGGACGGGTGCTTAATCCAAAGCCAGGTGATTTTGTTTTGGATGTGTGCAGTGCCCCAGGGGGAAAAACTACACATCTGGCCCAGCTGATGGATAACAGAGGAAGGATAGTAGCAAGGGATATTTATGAGCACAAAATAGAGCTTATAAACCAGGCTGTAAAAAGACTTGGAATTGGCATTATAGAAACGGAAGTTTTTGATGCCACATTATTTGATGAAAAACTTGAAGGCAGGGTGGATAAAGTTTTAGTTGATGCTCCATGTACCGGTCTTGGGATTATCAGGAGAAAACCTGATATAAAATGGACAAGGGAAAAAGAGGATAAAAATGAAATTATAAAACTTCAGAAAAAAATATTATATACTTCTTCAAAATATGTAAAAAAAGGTGGTATAATAGTTTATAGCACATGTACAATAGAGCCGGAGGAAAATGAAAATATAATTGAGGAATTTTTAAAGGATAATAAAGATTTTTATTTAGAAAATCCTTGGGAAAGTTTACCTGAAAAAATCAGGGATTTATTTAAAAATGTCAATGGAAAGAGAGAATATATACAGCTTTACCCAAATAAACATAATGTTGATGGTTTTTTCATTGCAAAGCTTAAAAAAAGGAGTTAATTTATTATGGAAGGGAAAGTTGACCTTATGAATATGGAAATAGATGAATTGGAAGGTTTTGTTTTAAGTTTAGGAGAGCCTAAGTTTAGGGCTCGTCAGATATTTGAATGGGTAAATAAAGGTGTTAAAGATATAGATTCTATGACTAATTTATCCAAAGATTTAAGGGAAAATCTTAAACGTAATGCATATATTAATAATTTTGAAATAGTAAAAAAGCTTATATCAAAAATTGACGGGACCAGGAAGTACATTTTTAAACTCTATGATAATGATGTTATAGAGAGTGTTTTAATGAAGTACTCATATGGTTTTAGCGTATGCATATCATCCCAGGCAGGCTGCAGGATGGGATGCAGTTTTTGTGCTTCTACAGGGGCAGGCTTTAAAAGGAATTTAACTGCCGGTGAAATGTTGGATCAGGTTTTGACAATAAAAAACGATATAAAAGAAAGAATTGGAAATATTGTAATTATGGGAATTGGAGAGCCTTTTGATAACTATGATAATTTAATTAAGTTTTTAAGGCTGGTAAACCATAAGGACGGGTTAAATATAGGTTTTAGGTACATTACTGTATCTACCTGCGGTCTTGTGCCACAGATACTAAAATTTTCAAAGGAGAATATGCCTGTAACTTTGTCAGTATCCTTACATGCTCCTGATGATGAAACCAGAAGCAAGATTATGCCTGTTAATAACAAATATCCACTTGACAAATTGGTTGAAGCATGTAAGATATATACTATGATTACTAATAGGCGGATTACATTTGAGTATTCATTAATAAACGGTATTAACGACTCTTCGGGACATGCAGAAAAACTTGTATCACTTATAAAGGGGATGTTGTGCCATGTAAATTTAATACCTGTGAATACAGTATCAAATACAGGGTATAAAAGAAGCAGCAGGGAATCAATTGAGATGTTTAAAAATATTTTAGAAAAACATGGGATAAAGGTAACTATAAGACGCGGACTAGGAAGGGATATCGATGCTGCTTGCGGTCAATTAAGAAGAAATATTATAAACTAGAAATATTTTCCGCACGATATGTATAATGTCAGGCTAGGGAGTGGTATAGTGAGATTTGCAGCGATAAGTGATAAAGGTATAGTAAGAGACGTAAACGAGGACAGCTACAGAATTATAACCGGCCAGGACGGGGTTCCAGACACATTTATTATTGCAGATGGTATGGGCGGGCATAGTTCCGGGGATGTAGCAAGTAACATGGCTGTTGATTTTGCAAAAGATTACATATTAAACAATCCTGAAATTTTTTCTAGTGAAGATAGTGTACTAGAAGGAATCAGGAATTTAATAGAAGAGGCAAACAGGGCAATTTATGAAAAGGCGTCCCAGTCTAAAGAAACTTTAGGAATGGGTACTACCTTTATTTTAACTGTTGTCTTAAAGGATAAACTGTACATAGGCCATGTGGGAGACAGCAGATTATACCTTATAAGGGACAATACCATAAAAAAGCTGACTACTGACCACTCTTACATAGAAGAACTTATATTGAATGGTTCAATTACAAGGGAAGAAGCTAAGAACCATCCAAAGAAGAATATAATTACCAGAGCTTTAGGCTGTAATGAAACTATACTTGTGGATACGTTAACAAGTCCTGTAAATAAAGATGATATATTTGTATTGTGTACTGACGGTTTGACAAATATGCTATCAGAATATAAAATAATGGAGATAATATTAAAAAACGATGATTTAAATTATTCCTGTAATGAGCTTGTCAGATTGGCAAATGAAAAAGGCGGGGAAGACAATATAACTGTTATTATTATGAAAAAAAGCTAGCAGTTTTAATGATCTCAGGGGCATTATTATAAATTTTTTGGTAAAAGATATAGATTAGAGGTGCTGATATGATAGGTCAAATCCTTGGAAATAGATATGAGTTGATTGAGAAAATAGGCGGAGGCGGGATGGCTCTTGTCTACAAGGCAAGATGCAAGTTACTTAACAGGTTCGTTGCAGTGAAGGTCTTAAGGCCTGATTTTACAAATGATGAAGAATTTATAAAGCGTTTTAAAATAGAAGCCCAGGCGGCAGCCAGTCTTTCGCATCCAAATATAGTTTCTATATATGATGTAGGTAATGAAGGAGATATCCATTATATTGTAATGGAATATATAGATGGCGTTACATTGAAAGAGTATTTAGAAGAAAAAGGTGCATTAGACTGGAAAGAAGCAGTTAATATATCAATACAGATATGTCTGGCTATTAAGCATGCACATGAAAATAATATTGTACACAGGGATATAAAACCTCACAATATATTATTTACCAAGGATGGAATGGTTAAAGTAACTGATTTTGGAATAGCAAGGGCTGTAACTTCCTCTACTATAACAATGGTAGGGGGTACAATCGGCTCAGTTCACTATTTTTCCCCTGAACAGGCAAGGGGAGGGTTTACAGACGAAAAATCAGACATTTATTCTTTAGGGATTGTGCTTTATGAGCTTTTGACAGGAAGACTTCCTTTTAACGGGGATACACCTGTTTCAGTTGCCATAAAACATATACAGGAGGAACCGGAGGAGCCTATAAATGTAAATTCCCAAATTCCAATAGGGGTAAATGATATTGTAAAAAAGGCTATTCAAAAAGATCAAAGCAGCAGGTATCAAAAAGCGGCAGATCTTTTAAATGATTTGTACAAAGTTTTAGATAAACCAAGTGCCCAGTTTTTTGAAGAGGGAAATATTGAAGATTCTCCTACAGTAAGGGTACCGGCACTAGGTGAAAATTCATCATTTTCAGGTAATGCTGTATCTAAGAAAACAGGTGATAATGATATGAGAAGAAAAAAGAAAAAAGAGAAAACCACCACCATAGTGGCAGTTGCTACATCTATACTTGTAGTTGTTGCAGTACTCTTTATGGTGGGAAAAGTTATAATGTCTCAAATTAATCAGAACAATAAAGAATTTGTTGTAGACAACTATGTAGGCAAAAATTATCAGGAAGTAGTTAGAATGCTGGAAGATAACAATATCAGGGTTAAGCTTGTGGAAAAATATAATGATGAAGTTCCAGAAGGTGAGATTTTTTACCAGGACAGAGGTGAAGGAGAAACTTTAATACCTGGTGAATTCAGCGAAATAGAACTTCATGTAAGTAAAGGACCTGAGTATTTTGAAATACCTGATTTCAGGAGGACTGATTACAGGGAGGCAGGCAGTATATTAAGGGAAAACGGACTTAGGGTTGTAGAAGAGCTTGAATATAGTGATACAGTTGCAATTGACTATGTTATAAGAACAGACCCTCCTATGAATGCAAGGGTAAAAAATGGTGATACGGTAATTATATTCAGAAGCATAGGACCGGAAATAAAAACAACTATAGTTCCTGATTTAATCGGCATGACCAGGCTTGAAGCTACAAATGTCCTGACAGAGAGAAAGCTTAAAGTAGGGAATGTTTATCCTGAGGATATGACAAGTGTTGTTGACAAAGTGACCAGGCAGATGCCTGAGCCAGGTGTGGAAGTTAATGAGGGAACTGCTATAAGCTTTTTCTTTGATGAATTAATTCCCAAGGACAAAATTGTCAGCAGGGTTGTTACTTTAGAAGATGAAGAAAAATACGGTGACAATATAAAGGTTTTAGTAAATATAAAAAGATCAGATAGTAACGATGTAGAAACAATATTAAGGGATACCATTAAAAAAGAAGATTTTCCGATAGTTATTCAAATACCTGTACCGGAAGACGGAAGCACACAAATAAAGGTGTATCTAGATCAAAAGTTTTATAAGGAATTTGAAGAAATATACTAGGGGGTTTTAGAATTTGCCGAGAGGTATAATCATCAGAGGTATAATGGGATTTTATTATGTCAAGACAGAAAACGGGGTATATGAATGTAAGCCCAGAGGGCTTTTTAGAAAAGATTCTATTACCCCGCTGCCTGGAGACATTGCTTCCATTTCCATTATTGATGAGAAAAAAAAGACCGGCAGTATTGATGAAATATTGCCAAGAACCAACCAGTTGACAAGACCTTCTGTGGCAAATGTTAATCAAATTGCAATAGTTTTTTCAATAAAATCACCTTTACCGGACTTTTTGCTAGTTGATAAAATTCTTGTTACTGCCCGTCAAAAGGGAATAGATGCAGTTATTTTAATTAATAAAATTGATTTAGATGAGGCAGGGGAATATAAAAAAATTAAGTATTCCTATGAAAAAACAGGGTATAAGGTTATACCTTTGTCTTGCCTAAAGGGTACCGGATTTGAAAAATTAGAGGAAGTTTTAAAAGACAGGATTACTGTTTTTGCAGGACAGTCAGGAGTAGGGAAGTCAACAATTCTAAATAAAATAATGGATTCATATATTATGGAAACAGGAGATGTAAGCAAAAAAAATGAACGTGGAAGACATACTACAAGACATGCAGAGTTGGTGGAATTGAAGACAGGGGGACTAATTGTGGATACTCCGGGATTCAGTTCTTTTGAAATATCTGATGTAAGTTTTGAGGAACTTAAGGACTATTATCCTGAGTTTATCGCCTATGCCAATCAGTGTAAATTCAATGGCTGTTTCCATGTAAGTGAGCCTGGCTGTGCAGTTAAAGATGCCTTAGAGTCAGAAGAAATTGACAAAGGCAGGTACATTAGATATGTTGAGCTTTATAATGTGTTAAGGGACAAGCACAGAAGAAGGTATTCATAATTTTAGTCAAATAAAAATATTTAGAAAATTTAAAATATATAGAAAATTAAACTCTAGAAGAAAGTGTAAAAAGGAAGTGTTTTAAATTGATTAAAATCGCACCTTCCCTTTTAGCAGCAGATTTTTCAAAGATGGGGGAAGAAATAGTTTGTGTTGAAAATGCGGGGGCAGACTTGTTACATATAGATGTTATGGATGGGAGTTTTGTGCCTAACATAACAATAGGATCGCCTGTCATTGCTTCTTTAAAAAGAATAAGCAAGCTTAAATTTGACGTCCACCTCATGATTAAAAATCCTGAGAGACATTTGGAAGCCTTTGTTGAAGCTGGTGCTGATATGATAACTGTTCATGTTGAAGGGAATTATCATCTCCACAGGTTAATCCAGCAAATAAAAGGGTATGGGGTTAAAGCGGCGGTGGCCATAAACCCAAGTACTCCACTTAGCAGCATTGAGTGGATTTTAGAGGATTTGGACATGATACTTATAATGTCTGTAAATCCGGGCTTTGGAGGACAGGAATATATTGAGTTTACCACCAGGAAAATAAAAGATGCCAGAAAAATGATAGATGCAAAGGGTCTTAAAGTTGATATTGAAGTTGATGGTGGAATAAACACCAATAATATACATAAAGTTGTAAAAGCAGGTGCCAATGTTATTGTGTCCGGTTCTACCATTTTTAGTGCACCGGACAGAAAGAGCATTATAAGAGAGCTTAGGGAAAGGGCATTGAATGGTTAAATTCAATGTGCAATATGTGGTGATTGTGTTATGACGGGAATTATTGTGTCCAATGGAAATATAGAGGATTATGATTTTTACAGAAAATATTTTAAAAAAGAAAGTTTAGTTATTGCTGTTGACGGGGGAGCATTTCACTTAAGAAATTTGGGCATAAAGCCGGATATTTTGCTGGGAGATTTTGACTCTATATTAAAAGAAGATTATGAAAATTATTATAAAGCAGGGGTGCAAATATTAAAATTCCCTGAAGAAAAAGATGCTACTGATACGGAAATTGCAATAGATGAAGGGATAAAAAGAGGCTTAAGGCAAATTATCTTAATGGGTGTAATTGGCTCTAGGCTTGATCATTCCTTATCTAATGTTTTTTTGTTAAAGAAAATTTTAGATAATGGAATAAAGGGAATGATAGTAGATAAATACAACGAGATATATTTAATTAAGGACAGAATTAAAATAAAAAAAGAAGAAGGGTATAAATTATCTTTGCTGCCTGCTACAGATAAAGTTGAAGGAGTGACCACTAAGGGATTGTATTATGGGCTGAATGATGCCACCATTGAATTTGGCAGCAGTTTCGGGGTAAGCAATGAATTTATAAGTGACAGTGCTGAAATATCAATAAAAAAGGGATTATTGCTGGTTATAAAATCAAGGGATTAGAATTGAAATTTTACAAGGAGTTAGATTTTAAAATTTAAAAATAAAAAGGTGGAGGGAAATCCTCCACCTTATCTTTTCTATTTCCGGCACCTTATCTATTTTCCACAGGGAAACTTGATATAATTTCTAAAATGTATCTTTGCAGTAGGGATGAATCCATAGTGTTAATAATGCCGTCACCGTTTAAATCCGCTGCCATATGCCCATTGTATGGGTTACCGTAAACATCAGTTTGTGGGAGGCTTGGTAGTACCTCTAAAATATGCCTGCTTAAAAGCATTGCATCCATTGAATTGACTTCTCCATCCCCGTTTATATCCCCGTAAGTAACTTTTACAGGTGGTGTAGGAGTTGGTTCAGGTGATGGTGAAGTGGTAGGTTTTGGAGTAGTTCCGTCCGGTTCTTCACCGTAAATAAGTACCCCGCCGCTGTACACCGGAATTTGAGGTACAGGTTCCCATTTTTCTGTAATACCGGGATATGAGTAGTCCTTTGTGCTGTTCCATGGTGCGCCGTTAGGAGGAATTATGTGGAACTGTACTTCCTTTTGATGGTCGCTTCTGCTTCCAGGGAAGATAGCTGTTCCGGATAAATCTATTTCAAAATAGTATATGTTTTTGGAAGTATCGTATTCAAATGGTCCTGAAATAGTTGCCGTACTTGCTGCACTGTAAATTATTCTTGATGATATCTGGTCAGGACTGTATCCTCCGTTTATGTAATCAGTTAAATCAATATAATATCTAAAGGAAAGATCATCAATAACTCTTGCAGGCCAGCCTGATTTGTTAACTGCAAATGCAGTAACTTCCGTTGCAGTTTTTCTGTCACTTAATGATGCAGAAACAAAAATTTCAGGGTATGGAACTTCTTCAACTGCAGTAAATCCTGGAATTGGTTCTCCACCGTATACATCATACATTTTAGCAAGAGCACCAACAAAACCGGCATTGTAGTCACATGCCACTTCGTTTTGCACATAGTCACTTACACTGTCCACATATTTGTCATTTTGGTCAGGACCTCCCACTAATGCGCCGTAAAGTATATGTCTGTGGTATGGTGGTTCATCAGCAGAATCAACCCATGAGCTGTGAGCAGTTCTGTGGTGAGGACGCTGTGGAGGATTTTCACCAAATCCCACTACATAACTTCTTCCACTGCTTCCTAGTGCATAGTCCACTTGTTGTTTTGCAAAATCCATATAATATTTAGCTTTGTCAGAAGGACATCCTTCCCAGTCAGAATAAACAGCAGCTAAAAAGGCAGTAGTGGTTGAGTGGCGCAGTACACCCCAGGCAGTTAAATGTGCAAGCCCCTTAGGGGTATATGCTATTCTCTCGCCATTATAACCAACGGACCAGTAGTCTAGGTGTCTTTCAACATGTTCTTTGTACAATGGTTTGTTTGTAGCTTTTGCCAGTAGAAGTGATGCACCGTACATAACGTCATCCCAGCAGTGTCCCCATTTATAAGCAAGAAGGTCAGTTCTTTCTTCACGTGGCCAGTTTGCTACATAACTTTCGGCTTTATCCAGGTATTCCTGTTCACCTGTAGCCATGTACAGCCATACACCTGCCATTGAAAGCTCGTCCCAAAAGCCGCTCCAGGAGTCGTAGAAGTTATTTGCTGCAGTATACCCTTTATCGCTTCGTGTTACATCTGCAAATTCAAAAAGCTCCTTGGCATGCTTTAAGCAAAGCTTGGAATAATCAGGGTCAGAATCTTTAAATACTATTGAAGCAGAAGCAAGGGCTGCTGCAGTTCCTGCCACAACAGCAGAACCCGGGCTGTCAAGGGTTACTTTGTGGGATGGTCTTTTTGATTGTATGTCAATCACTTCAGCGGGAACCCACCATCTGTGGTCAGCTATTCCGTCCCCCACCTGATAGTAGTAAACATACTTTTCAGGATGGCATTTTATAAAGTAGTCAGCAGCCCATTTAATTTGCTGTTTTAAATACGGAAGCTGGCCACTTCTTTTTAGTGCGTCTTCGTATTCATATACTGCCCATGCAAGGGTTGTAGCGGTATATGCCATTGGAAGGTTAAACTTTACGTGGTCCCCTGCGTCAAACCAGCCGCCGGTAAGGTCTAGTCCCACATCGCTGCCGTCTTGGAGGCATGAATCCCCGCGCCAGTTTGTGCGCATGTTATCAGGTAATTTTCCTGACATTTGAAATTCATAAAACAAAATTGCCTTTTGAAGTGCCTCCCCATAGTTAAAGGTAGCTGCCTCAACTGTTGGCGGGGATGCTAAAAGAGTTACAATAAAAGTAGCCACAATAATTATGCAGGTAAGCTTTTTCATTATACGTCCCCCTTTTTTATTTTTTAAATATTTTAAACCAAAGAGATTAAATATCTCTTTAGCTATTTTTAGTCATTGGTTTTATATTGGTTTTAATAAATATACTTTCATATATAACATTCGTGTAAAAAGTCTTTTTTTAGGGGTGCTGGTATTGCCCCCCTAAAAAAGCCCTATTTATATGTTTTTATATAAGGTTAAAGTCCTTTGCCAGTGCTTTAAAAGCAGGGTATGAGTTTTCAATGGTTTCAATGCTTACACAGTATGCCATCCTGAAATAGCCGGGACATCCGAAGCCGGTGCCGGGAACTAAAAGTAGGTTGTATTTTAATGCATGTTCCACAAATTCCACATCATTTTCAATGGGTGATTTGGGGAACAGATAAAATGCACCTTGGGGTTTTATGCAGGAAAAACCACATTCAGTGATAATTTCATATAATCTGTCCCGCCTTGCTTTATATATTTCCACGTCCACTTTAGCATCAAGAGAGTAGCTTATTACTTTTTGAAACAGGGCAGGAGCGTTGACAAACCCTAAAATTCTGTTGGAGAAAATAAGTGAATCAATAACGGTTTTTATATTCTCAATATCCGGGTTTACTGCTATATAGCCAATTCTCTCCCCCGGAAGGGACAGGGATTTACTAAAGGAGTTTACAACAAATGAATTTTTAAATATTTTTAATATGGAAGGGAGCTCTATATCATCATAAATCAGCTGGTTGTATGGTTCATCGGATACTACATATATTGTTGTGTTAAATTCTTTTTCTTTTGAACTTATTATATCGGATATTTTATTTAAAGTTTCTTCACTGTAAATATATCCTGAAGGGTTGTTGGGTGAATTAATTATAAGTGCCTTGGTTTTTTTGTTTATTTTAGATTCAAATAATTCCAAGTCAGGTTCAAAGCTGTCCTTTACAGGTGGTATTATTACAGGTATCCCTCCGTGATTATCAATATAAAAATTATACTCACCAAAAAATGGTGCAAAAATTATAACTTCATCACCCGGGTCTAAAAGGGTTTTAAAAACCACATTAAGACCCCCTGCTGCACCGCAAGTCATTATAATATTATCAACTGTAAGAGAAAGTCCGGTTTCACTATTTATTTTTTTGGAGATTTTTTCCCTTACATCTAAAAAGCCGGCATTACTCATGTAGTGGTGAATTCCTTTTGGGTCTTCGGATATTATGTTTTTTAGAGTCTCTTTTACAGATGCCGGAGGCTCAGGATCAGGATTTCCTAAAGAAAAGTCAAAAACTTTGTCATCACCATGTATCTGGCGGAGTTTTGTACCTTTATCAAACATTGCCCTGACCCAGGACGATTTTTCTAAATTTTCTACTACTTTCTTAGATATCATACTAACACTCCTTATTAAAATTTAATATCTTTTAAGTATTAATTTTGACTTAATATTTTCAAATTTATTTAATTAATTTTCTGTAATTTATTTACCAATTCTTCACTGGGAGTAACAAAAATAGTTTTGTAATTCACATAAGTTACCATACCCGGCTTTGCTCCTTTAGGTTTTTTTACATTTTTAACTGTTGTATAATCCACCTCAACATTAGATGACATTTTAGCTTTGCTGTAATAGGCGGCAAGTATTGCTGCTTCTTCTAATGTACTTTCAGGAATATCACCTTTTTCTTTTTTAATTATTACATGGGATCCGGGTATATTTTTTGTATGAAGCCATATATCATTTGAAGAAGCTGTTTTTAAAGTTAAAGTATCGTTTTGAACATTGTTTTTTCCCACGTATATGGTAAGACCGTCAGAGGATTTATACTTTAACGGTGTGGATTTAATATTTTCTTTTTTATTTTTTCTCTTTTCCTCCAAATATCCTGCTAAAACCAGCTCTTGCCGTATTTCTTCAATATCTGAAAGATTTTTGCAGTTTTCTAAATTGTGAGATACACTTTCTAAGTACTCCAGTTCCCGGTAAGTTTCTTTAAGCTGCTCTTTTGCATGGGAATAAGCTGTTTTACATTTTATATATTTTTTAAAATATTTCTGTGCATTATCCTGTGGTGAAATATTATTGTCCAAAGGAATTTCCACGTATTCATTGTCACTACTGTAATAATTTAACAAAGTCACTTTTTCTGCATTTTTAGGTATATTGTAAATATTTGAAATTATCAGTTCCCCAAATAGTTTGTATTTATCCCTTTGGGCGGATTCCCGCATTATATCCTGGTATATTGTTATTTTTTTATTGCATCTTTCTATATTGTTATTAATTACCTTTAGTATAGAAGCTTTTTTTTGTGTAAGTCTTTCAACATTATCTTTTGAAGAATAAAAAATATCTAAAACATCGTTTATGGAGTCAAAAAGCTCCACATGCCGGTATTGGGTGATTTTCATGCAGTGAAAATCCAGCGGTTTTAAAATATCAGGGTCCCGCCATACAATGCAGGGAGTAAAATTTGAATTAATTATGTCTCTAACCATATTGTTTATAGTAATTTTTAAATTATTTATATCTTTATCTGAAAGATTTTTAATTAAAGTATCCGGCTCAACCCCGGAGCGGAAGCATACTTCATTGCACAATAAAGGGCTGAATCCTTTTATATTGGATAAAAGGAATTTTGAAATACGAATGCTGAGTTTATCCTCCGTATTTTTAAATAAAGATTCAGCGTCCAATTCTTTTGGGCTTATTTTGTCTTGTGCAGGGGGAAGGGAATAAAGCCTTGCAGGCATAATTTCCCTTACGCTACTGATGTCTTTATCTATATGCTTTATGGAATCAATAATTTTGTCCTCTTGGTTTAAAAGAATTATATTGCTGTGCTTACCCATTATTTCCACAACAAGTTTTTTCTGCGTTAAATCTCCTAATTCACCTATATTATCAATATGTAAAACAACTATTCTTTCAAAATCATGAAAAGATATTTCTGTAATTTTTCCTCCTGCCAGGTGTTTTCTAAGCAGCATGCAGAAAACCGGAGGATTAGAAGGATTTTCCTTTGTGTATTCAGTCAGGTGAATTCTTGGATAACTTGCATTTGCAGAAATAACAAGCTTAAGATTTTTCCCCTGTGCCCTTATATTTATCAATATTTCATCATATTCCGGCTGATATATTTTATCAATGCGCCCGCCTATAAGTATCCGGGACAGCTCCTCAACCATATTCTTTACCACTACACCATCAAAAGGCAACACACACACCTCTTTTTGCCAAATTCACAAAACCATTGTATAAGCCTGGTTTATACCTTTATATTATGTTAATATCCTCAAAAGATAATACCAAGATATTATATCATTTTGCAAGATTTTTAACAAATTATATGGCTGGGAATTTTATTATGAATTTGCTTCCTTCCATTTCTTTTGATTCTATTTCTATTATACCATTAAATTCTTTAACAATTCCATAAGTTATTGAAAGTCCAAGCCCGGTACCTTTGTCAACGTCTTTGGTGGTAAAGAAAGGTTCAAAAATCTTTTCTTTAACTTTTTCAGAAATGCCAATACCGTTATCTGCAATTTCAATTATAACGGTATTTTTTCTATGATATGCATTTATTGATATTATCCCGTCTTTTTTATCCGGGTTTTTCATTCTAAGCTCCTCAATTGCATCCCTTGCGTTTGCTATGATGTTTAAAAACACCTGTTCCAGCTTATTGTGGTCAGCAAGTATAGGGGGGAGGTTTTCTTCAATATTTGTTTCCACAGTTATTTTCCTCTTTATAAGCTGTTGGCCAATTAGTTTAAATACGTCAAATAAAGGCATTTTGATGTCTATTTCTTTTTTTGTCTGGTCAGACTGTCTTGCAAATGTCCTAAGATGCCCTATTATTTTATTAATTCTTTCGGTTTGCTCAATTATTTCATTGAGCTTTTCAAATAAAAGCTTATCATTTAATACATTTCTCACTTTAGCCAGTATAAGACCCTGAGTTATAAGGCTTATGCCGGCTAAGGGCTGGTTTATTTCGTGGGCTATACCCGTTGCCATTTCACCTAAAGTTGCAAGTTTTGCCGATTGGATTAATTGGGCGTCTTTTTCACGTAATTGGTCGGTGCGGGTTTTAACCATTTTTTCCAGGTTTTCTGCATAGTCCTTTATTTCTTCAACAAGGCGCCTTCTTTGTATACCTGCCGTTATTTCATTTGCAATAAGGCTTAAAATCTGGGATTCTTTAAGTAAAAAGTCTTTTCTTAAAGTTGTAACAACAATATGCAGTATGCCCAATAATGAGTCATCAGAAGTTAGGGGTATGTGTATAATGGAAAAATCCTCATTGCTAAAATCATTTTCATTAATGAATTTTAAAATATCATGATTTTTAATGTCCGTAGAATTAATTGTTAGGCGGGTATATGTATAAAAACAACCCTTTTTACCCTCCGGCACATCTTTTTCATGGCTATGATAAGTACAACTGTGCTGCCTCATTTTTTCACATGAACTTGAGCAGGAATTAATGTAAAAACCATTACTGCCAGGGTCAAACAGGCAGATATACACCAGGGAAGTTTCCAAAAAACTACTTATGGTACTACATATTTTACTTAACATTTCATCCAGTGGTTTATTGGAGTTTACCAGGTGGGCAATTTCAATTAAGGCAACCCTGCATTGTTCCTGATGTATGTATTTTGTTATTTCACGGGTCATTATAAGAAGCCCTTCTATCTGGTTGTTTTTATTTATACGGGGGGTAACGGTAACGGATACAGGAAGCAGTGTGCCGTCTTTTCTTACAGCGTGCATTGTATGGTCTATTAAATTTGAATTGGTAGGACTGTTAATTAAATAGGAAAAGTTTTTTCCAATGGAATCTTTTTTATGTAGGTTTGTGGGAAGTTCATTCAAAAGCATTTCATGGCAGGTATAGCCGTATATAAGTTCTGCACCTTTATTCCATAACACCACCTTATTATCTAAATCTGTTGCAATAATGGCGTATTCAGTGGAGCTAATCATAAGACTTTCAAGGAGGGCCAGAGGGTGTGTACTTTTAGATAAATAAAAAATGTGTCTGTTGTCATTCATTTTATAAAACCTCGATTCCTAAAATTGTTGTATCATCCTGGCAAGAGCCGTCTGAAAAGTCTTCTGTAACCTGTATAATTTTTTTTATGGTGTCAGAAAGGGAACAATCCTTACAGTCTTGAAGGAGTTTTAGCATGTTTTCATCCCCGAATATTTTGCCGTCACGGGATACTTCTGTTATTCCATCGGTAAAAAGCCATATTTTATCACCTTTGTTTAAGTGGTTGACACTGCAGCTGTATGTTGCATCTTCAAAAACACCCAATATTGGACCTGTTGATTCTAATTTAATAAAGCCTCCGTCTTTTTTTATAACATATTGATTAATATGACCTGCGGACACTGTGTAAAGGGTTTTTGTTTCTTTATCTATAAAGCCCAGAAAAAGTGATGCAAAAATATTCCGGGCGGTGTTAGTGTATAATTCTAAATTAAGATCCAGCACAATCTCAGGAAACCTTCTTCTGTTAATGCCCTGTTTGTAATTATATTCTATATTTTGCAAAAAACTTTTTATTATTGTGGATATCACTGAAGCTAATATTCCATGGCTTGATACATCAAATACATAAAAACATATATATTCCCCTATGTCTTCCACATCGTACATATCCCCGCCAACACTTTCACAGCTTTTATATTCCACTAAAAAGTTAAAGCCGGGAATGTCAGGAAGGTTTTTAGGAAGCATGTTTAAAAGTATTTTTAATGCAGAATCATGAAGTCCCTGCATGTACTTTTTATATTCAAGGAGTTCTTTGTTTATACGGGTATTTTCTAAAAGAAGATTTTTTTTGCTAATGGCATTATTTATTGCTATTGTAAGATCGTCTGCATTAACCGGTTTTCTGAGATATTCAAAAGCCCCTTCCTTCATGGCGTGGATGGCATTTTCTAAATCCCCGTGACCGGTAAGGATAATGACACCCATTTCAGGCATTATTTTTTTAATTTCTTTAAGTATTTCCATACCTGATATTTCAGGCATTTTCATGTCAGTAATGACAACATCTATATTGGAATAATTGTTTTTAAATATTTCTAATGCTTCTTTTCCGTTAGATACAGTGATAACTTCGTTATTGTCTAGTTCCAGTATGAATTTAATATTTTCAAGAATGGTTTTTTCGTCATCAATAACAAGAATTTTTGGCATAATATTTGCTCCTTTTGATTTTGAGAGGATTACATTAATGATTATATCAAATTGTGATTAATTTTTCTATACAAATGCTAAGTTTGAAATGTTATAATGGTGGTAAATAAAATTATAAATTGGAGGATGTATCAATGGTTGTAGGAGTATGTAAAGTTACACTTAATATAGATGATGCCTTTTCTTTAAAAGAAAAGAGGCAGATAGTAAGAAGTATTGTGGAAAGGTTAAAGGCCAAATTTAATGCTTCTGTTGCAGAAGTAGGGCTAAATGATATGTGGAAGAATGCGGTTATTGGCATTTCGTGCGTTTCAAATGAGTCATCCCATGCGGACAGTATGATGGCAAATATGGTGAATTTTATTGAAAATGACGGTAGGGCGGTTTTGTTTGATTACAGCACTGAAATTATTCATATAAGTTAGTTTAGGGTTTTATGTATTCTCTTTTACAAGTAGAATATTTTTAAGATTTCCTGTATAATATGTTTAGAGGTTTTACCAGGAATTAAACTATAATAGAAATGGGTTGAAGGCTATGAATATCAGAGGTATTATGATAAATATCAGACGTATTATGGCAATTATTTTTATAGTTGCAGGTTTGGTCTTACCTTTTGCCTCTTCTGTCAGCTTAGCGACTTCAGGAGATTATATACATGTAATACCTGTAAAGGATGAAATTACCCCGGCTATGGCGGTTTTTCTGTCAAATGAGATACAAAGGGCCAATAATCTTGGTGCTAAGGGAATATTGGTAGAAATTACAACGTTAGGCGGCAGAGTGGATTCGGCATTAAAAATGAAAGAGGCAATTATGAATTCAGACATAGAAGTGGTTGTTTATGTTGAAAAGAGGGCAGTATCGGCAGGTGCTCTGATAGCCATTTCAGCGGATAAGATTTTTATGGCCCCTGGAAGTCAGATTGGGGCAGCAGAGCCAAGACCTAATGATGAGAAAACCGTTTCCTTTGTAAAAGCTGAATTTGGGGCAACGGCAGAAGCAAGAGGCAGAAGGACTGACGTTGCAGAAGCCATGGTGGACAAAAACATAGAGATAGAGGGCTTGGTGGAGAAAGGAGAAATTTTATCCATGAAGGCTTCCCAGGCAAAGGAGTTTGGGTATGCAGATGCAATACTGGATTCCAGGGAAGATGTTTTAAAAGAGATGGGATGGGACGGTTTAGACATTGTGGAAACTGAGTTTTCCTTCACTATGCAGATAGCCCAGTTTGTTACCAGCTACGAGGTGGCATCACTGCTTCTTAGCATAGGAACCATTGCCATTATAATTGAACTTGGCACCCAGGGCTTTGGTTTGCCGGGTATAGTGGGAATAATTTCCTTTCTACTTTATTTTGGAGGTAATGCCATTGCAGGATATAGTGAATGGTGGCCGCTGGTTTTATTCATTGTAGGGCTAATTTTGTTAATTGCAGAAGCTTTTGTGCCAGGGTTTGGTGTACTTGGAATAGGGGGAATTGTATCTGTGATTCTTGCAATTGTATTTTCCGCACCGGATTTGACACAGGGACTTGTTAGTTTAGCCATAGCCATAGTGGTGTCCATTATAGTAGTTCCTATATTATTTTACTTCATTGGAAAGAAAACCAATTTATTTAAAAGAATAATATTATCTGAGGCTGAGACAGTTGAGGAAGGGTATGTAAATGTTTCAGGAAACGAACATTTACTTGGAAAAACCGGAAAAGCGGTAACTACACTAAGACCAGCAGGAACTGCGTTAATTGATGGGAAGAGGGTAGATGTTGTAACTGATGGTGAGTTTATCGCTAATAACACTGAGATTAAAGTAATACAAGTTGAGGGTTCAAGGATTGTTGTAGCAAAAAATGATAAACAATAGATAAATAATTGATAAATAAAAATAGTAAATAGAAAAAATCAAATTAAAACTTAAATTAAAACTTAAAAACTTAGAAAGACAGAAAAAGTGGTTGAAATTCATTCAACCACTTAAATTTTTTAGCTTTGACTCTCTACGAAAACACGCTTTTTCATGTTTTCGTAGATGCATTTGTACATCTTAAACAACTTAGCTGAATTGGGGTTGTCACAATTCATATCCGGATGGTATTTTTGAATTATGCCATTCCAACCAATTCTCAAAATCTCTTCCTGGATTTCGTTAAACCTTGTAATCAGCTTCTTGCTGTGTTGTGATGAATTCATATTACTCCCCCTCTAAAAAAATTGCTTTATGTTAAATTTAATGATTGAACTTATACATTATACCAAAATAATACTTTATAGATTGCAATATTTTCACTGATAATGGTGGTAAGGTGTTTTCTCTATATTTTCTGTATTTAAAGCTGTTTTCTATAATTAAATTATACCATTAAAAAAATTTTATATCAAGGTGTTTACAATTTAGTACTATCTTCTTTTTTTTGATTTTGAATTTAGCTCTTTAAGTTTTTTATCAGCAGAACGCATTAATAAAAAGAATGTAAGCCCTATTAAAGCAACTGCTGATAATAAGTATACAATAGGCTGCCAAGGCATAGCTTTAATCACCTCCACTAATAATTAAAATTCTAGCATAAATCAAATGCAAAATCAAATGTATGAAAATAAAAAGATAGTGTCAATTTGTTGTAGGATAATTAAACTTAAAGGTATCCCCATCTTTTTGATACAACGGGCTATATCACATACCCGCTGCGTTGTATGCCCTATAAAATTGTTGATATTGGAGTTTTTTTACCCATGTTAAAAGCGGGTATGTTGTTTAATTTCTCATGTGTAGTTTTACTAAATACTTCTTTGCCCTTTTTTATGGTTTCTTTTTTTATCTTGTATTGT
>Ga0208938_1000183_pt1 | contig 57777 bp, 48 predicted proteins | sample AD_UKC125_MetaG_FD_184434 | JGI IMG/M metagenome (GOLD analysis project Ga0208938, IMG submission 184434) | Active sludge microbial communities of municipal wastewater-treating anaerobic digesters from USA - AD_UKC125_MetaG (SPAdes) (version 2) | ecosystem: Engineered > Bioreactor > Anaerobic >... | reverse complement strand
CATGCAGGTGGCCAACGACGCCGCCGAGACCTACGAGCGCCTCGGGTCGCCGGAAGGGGAGCTGGCGCTGGCCGAGGCGGTGCTCTACATGGCGGTGGCGGCCAAATCCAACGCCGGCTACCTTGCCTTCAACGCAGCGCGCGCCTTCGTCAAGCGCGACGGCTCGCGGCCGGTGCCCGAGCACCTGCGCAACGCGCCGACCAAGCTGATGAAGGAACTCGGCTACGGCAAGGAATACCGCTACGCCCACGACGAGCCGGAAGCCTACGCGGCCGGAGAAACCTACCTGCCCGACGGCATGCCCGAGCCGGGCTGGTACGAACCGACCCAGCGCGGGCTGGAAGGCAGGATCGGCGAAAAGCTGGCGCACCTGCGCGAGCTGGACCGCAAGGTAAAGAAGTGATGGACCTGGCGCAGACCATCGCCCTGTCCGCCGGCCTCGCCTGGGCCAGCGGCCTGCGCCTGTACCTGGTGGTGTTCCTGGCCGGGACGCTGGCGCATTTCGGTTACCTCCACCTGCCGGAAACGCTGGCGGTGCTGCAGCATCCGCTGGTCATCGCCATCGCCGGCATCATGGCCTTTGCCGAACTGGTCGCCGACAAGGTGCCGGCCTTCGATTCGCTGTGGGACGGCTTCCAGACCTTCATCCGCATTCCGGCCGGCGCGCTGCTCGCCGCCTTCGCGCTGGGCGAGGCCGATCCGGCGTGGATGGTGGCGGCCGGGCTGATCGGCGGCACGATCACCGCCGGCACGCATTTCGCCAAGGCCGGCAGCCGGCTGGCGATCAACGCCTCGCCCGAGCCGTTCTCGAACTGGCTGGCTTCCTTCGGCGAGGAGGGCCTGGTGCTTGGCGGGCTGTGGGCGATGCTGGCGGCGCCGCCGCTCTTCCTGGTTCTGCTGGCGGTGTTTCTGGTGCTTGCCGGATTTGTCCTGCACAAGGTCTGGGGCTTGGTGGGCCGCGTGTTGCGCCGCGTATAATTTCCGGTTTTCGGCCGCCTGTCGCGGTCGACCGCGAAAAAACAGGAAAATCCATGCTCGACATCCAGCAGCTCCGCTCCAACCTTGACGCCGTTTCCGCCGGCCTTGCCAAGCGCGGCAAGCCGATCGACCTTTCCGAATTCACGGCGCTGGAAGCTGAGCGCAAGACGCTGCAGACGCGCACGCAGGAGCTGCAGGCGCAGCGCAATTCGCTGTCGAAGCAGATCGGCATGTTGAAGGGCAAGGGCCAGGATGCCTCCGCGGTGATGGCGCAGGTCGCCGCGCTGGGCGATGAGCTCAAAGCGTCCGAAGCGCGTCTCGGCGAACTGCTGGAGAAGTTCAACGCCATCCTGGCGACGCTGCCCAACATCCCGGACGACTCGGTGCCGGTCGGCAGCGACGAGACGGGCAACGTCGAGGTCAAGCGCTGGGGCACGCCGCGCAGCTTCGATTTTCCGGTCAGGGACCACACCGACGTCGGCGAGGCGCTCGGCCAGCTCGATTTCGCAACGGCGGCCAAGATTTCCGGTTCCCGCTTCTCGCTGCTCAAGGGCGGCGTCGCCCGCCTGCATCGCGCGCTCGCCCAGTTCATGCTTGACATGCATGCCGCCGAGCACGGCTACGCCGAGGTCTATGCCCCTTATCTTGTCAATGCCGCCAGCCTGTTCGGCACCGGCCAGCTGCCCAAGTTCGAGGAAGACCTGTTCAAGGTGCCGCGCGGCGACCAGGAACCGCTCTACCTGATCCCGACCGCCGAGGTGCCGGTGACCAACATCGTCCGCGACGAGATTCTCGCCGCCGAGGCGCTGCCGCTCAAGTTCGTCTGCCATACGCCGTGCTTCCGCTCCGAGGCCGGCTCGGGCGGGCGCGACGTGCGCGGCATGATCCGCCAGCACCAGTTCGACAAGGTCGAGCTGGTGCAAATCGTCCATCCCGAGCAGTCGACCGCAGCGCACGAAGAACTGACCCGCCACGCCGAGGTGATTCTCGAGAAGCTGGAATTGCCTTACCGCCGTGTCGTGCTGTGCACCGGCGACATGGGTTTTTCCAGCCAGAAGACCTACGACCTCGAAGTCTGGCTGCCGGCGCAGAATGCCTATCGCGAGATTTCGTCGTGCTCCAACTTCGGCGCCTTCCAGGCCCGCCGCATGCAGGCGCGCTTCCGCAATGAGAAGGGCAGGACCGAACTGGTCCATACGCTCAACGGTTCCGGGCTGGCGGTGGGCCGCACCCTGGTGGCGATCCTCGAAAACAACCAGCAGGTCGACGGCAGCGTGACCATTCCTGCAGTGCTGCGTCCCTACATGGGCGGGCTGGAAAAGCTCAATGCCCGAGCTTGAGGCCGGAACTGCCCTGCATGCCGACCATGTTCTCGACGCGCGTTGACACCGTCTGGTAAGGCGGCTGATTGCGGACGAGAATGTCATAGTAGGCGCGGATGTTCTCGACCAGCAAAACGGCCTCGCCGCCGCGCGCACGGCCTGACTTGACCAGTTCGTAGTATTTGCGCTGGGCCATCAACGGCAGGATCTGTTTCATTTCGTACCACGCTGCCGAATCGGCCCCCTGCAGTTTCGCCAGTGCCCGCGCTGCATTGAAATTGCCGGGGCCGATGTTGTACGAGGCGAGCGCCAGCCAGGTGCGGTCGGGTTCGGGGACATCTTCCGGTTGCATGTCCTTGAGCAGGTTCAGGTAGCGGGCGCCGCCGATGATGCTCTCGCGGGGATCGAGCCGGTTGCCGATGCCGAGGCGGTCGGCGGTTTCCTCGGTGAGCATCATGATGCCGCGCACGCCGGTCGGACTGGTGGCCTTCGGGTCCCAGTTCGACTCATGGTAGGCGACTGCGGCGATCAGGCGCCAATCGATCCCGGAAAGCGTCTGTGCTGACTGGAAATGCTTCCTGAACTTGGGTAGCAATGTTTCGATGCGACCCAGGAAGGTCACGATATCCGCCTGCTTGAGGCGGCGCACATGCCCGAAATAGCGGTCCTCGATCTTTAGCAAGGTACCGTCGCGCTGCGCCCGTTCGACGAAGTCGCTGACCCGGGCCAGCAACTCGGCGTTGGGATGGGTTCCCAGCCGCCAGACCACGGGGTGGTTCTCGTTCAGTTCCAGCGTCGCCTGCAGCGAAGGAATGAACTGCGCGGCAATCTGGGTCAGCGTCGAATCGATGGCGACCAGCTCGATCTCCCGCTTGCCCAGCGATTCGAGCAGGCTGAAGAGATCGCCGTCCTTGTATTCGCTGACCTGCAGGTCGGGTATCCGGTTCTGGAGTTCGCGCAGCGTGGCCAGTTGCCGGGAGCCTGGCATCGCGACTACAGTCCGCCCGCGCAGGTCGCCGATGTCGTCGAGCGGCAGCGACGCTTCATGCTGAAGGAGGACATCGCTGGTCTGCGATATCGGCGGCGTCGATTTTTCGCTGGCATCCGCAGGCATGGGCAGCCACGCTGCGGCAAGATGGGCTTTGCCCGCATCGAGCGCGGCGTCGATTTCGTCCGGCGGCACGACCTCGAACTTTACGCCGACCCCGAGTTCCTGGGCGAAGGCTTCGATCAGATCGTGTTCCAGGCCGACAACGGCGCCCTTGTCATCCAGATAATAGGTGAGCGGCCCCGTGCTGGTGACGACGATCAGATCATGCTGCGCCGGCGTCGGGAAAGGCAATGGCCGTTTCATGGCCAACGGCGCCGCCTGCTCGCCGCATCCCGCGAAGAATACTTGAAGCAGCACGATCAGCAGGGTCGTGAACCAGCGCATGCGTTGTTTTGTGCTATTATCCTGCCCGCTCCGGAGAGGTACCGAAGTGGCCATAACGGCGCCGACTCGAAATCGGATGGTCAGAGAAATCTGGCACATGGGTTCGAATCCCATCCTCTCCGCCATCAGCGCTCAATCTCTTGTTCTCATTGCAAATCAGGAGATTGATGACGCCAAATATGCATTCGGTTTTGCGTCCTGGCGGTCCACCCTTGCGTCACACGGCATTTTCAACCCTCGGTCCCGGCGGACTGCTGTGTTGCAAACAATTCTGCGCAACGGGGAACTTGCAGACTTGCGTCCCGAAGAATCATGTTTCGGCATTTGGCCAGATTATACGGCTGAATCCATTGGGCCGCTTCAGGCAGTGCCGGCGCGATGCCGGCGGCGGGACCGGGGATCGGCGCATGGACCTCTGTTACACGAATGCAACAGACGGAGGTCGGCGGAATCCGCTGTCGCCCGTTAGTTGGTCATGGAAACACCACTGACGGAGTCGAAAATGTTCGTAAATCAAACGGAGTCCACGCTGTTCATCCAGTCGTTGAAGGAGGCTGGCGTGGCAATCAACAACGAGAGGGCAGTGATCGAGCGTCTTGCCGAAGCCCGTGAATGGCACTACGCCTTCAGCACCCTGGTGAAGCAGGGCAGAAGAATCGGCATCTGGTTCGCGGCGACGGCGAACATTCGTACCAGTCAGTTGAAGAGTCTGTTTGCCAGGTTCCGCTTCTCGAGCAATGATGAGGCGCTCTTCGAGGCTTGCCTGCAAGCCTGAGGATTGCGGGTTCCCTCGGCGCTGATCTCGCGGTAATCTCCGATCCGCGATGATGCGCGGAGACCCGGTCCATGGCAATCCGCGCAACCCTCGGAAGTCCCGGTTCCGGGATTTTGGGATCGGAAGCGGATGGAGAAACCGGGAGAGACTGTCGTGAGCAACGCGGCATATGCGGCAAGTGGCCGTGCAATGTGGCGCAATGGGCGCCGGTAGAAGGCTGGCGCTGCGGTTTGTTGTCCTTGTCCTGATGACCTTGGGAGGTTGTACCCTGCTGCAGGACAGCAATTTTCTCTATTTTCCCGACAACCCGCCGCTCGCGGTAGTCCTCGCCGACGCGCGGCGAGATGGGCTGGCCCCATGGCCGGGTGAAGACGACTATCGCGGACTGCTGCGCGAACCGGAGGGGCCGGTGCGCGGCACGCTGGTGCTGTTTCACGGCAATGCCGGCCACGCCGGACACCGGAAATGGTATGCCGATGTGTTCGCCCGTCTTGGTCTGCGCGTGATCCTGGCGGAGTATCCCGCCTATGGGCCGAGAACGGGTAAGGTCGGCGAAGCCGCGCTGGTGGCTGACGCGGCCGAAACCGTCGCTCTCGCCCACAGCCAGTTTCGAGGCCCCCTCGTGCTCGCCGGAGAATCGCTGGGGGCCGGCGTTGCCGCCGGTGCGGTCGCCCGCGCGCCTGGCGAAATCGATGCGCTGTTGCTGATTACGCCGTGGGACACGCTCGAGCACGTCGCGCGCTACCATTATCCTTGGGCTCCGATCGGCTTGATACTGCGCGACCGATACGACAATGCTAACAACCTCCTTGGCTTTCGCGGTCCTGTCGCCCTGGTCATCGCCGAGCAGGACAGCATCGTTCCGGGGGATTTGGGCCGCGCCCTGTTTGCCGGACTGAGTGGCCCCAAGCGGTTGTGGGTGATCCCCGGCGCCGGCCATAACGACTGGATGGGGCGGGTCGATGCCGCATGGTGGCAGTCGCTTACCGGCTTCTTGATCGGGGATTAGGTTTGCATAGCTGCCGCGCGGCTGGCCGAGGCGTGGTGGCGGTCGCATGCCTTGTGCAAGCGATTGATGGCAGCGCTACCTTGCACCGGTATTGGGAATTTCTACCCTTCCTGGCCGTCGAAGGGCCGTGACTTGTCGTGTGCGGGCAATGGCCAGGTCGGGCGGGCGTTGGGGACGCCGCCGTCGACGCGGATGACCGAGCCGGTAATGAAGCTTGCCGCCGGCGACAGCAGGAAAACGATCGCCGCCGAGACTTCGGTGTCGATGCCGAAGCGTTGCAGCGGCACCTTGCGCGTCAGTTTTCGCGCCTGTTCGATGAATTCGGGCGGGTAGGTGTCGAGCCCCGAGGTGGCGATATAGCCGGGCGCAACGGCGTTGACCCGGACCCCAGAGACTGCCCACTCGCAAGCTGCGGTTTCGGTGAAATTGAGCATCCCCGCGCGCGCCGCGCCGGAGTGACCCATCCCGGGCATGCCGTGTCACATGTCGGCGATGATGTTCACGATGGCCCCACCGTGCTGCGCCATCGCCTGCGTGTAGCATTCGCGCGCCATCAGAAAGCCGCCCGTCAGGTTGTTCCTGACGACGGCGTCCCAGCCCTTGGCAGTGATGGATGCCAGCGGTGCCGGATATTGGCCGCCGGCGTTGTTGACCAGCCCATCGATGCGGCCGTGGGTGGCAAGAATGGCGGCGACGGTCTCCTGTACCCTGCCTTCGTCACGGATGTCGCAGACGTGCGTCGTCGCAGCGCCGCCGATCTCGCTGCGCACTTTGTCGAGCTTTTCCGGCGTGCGTCCGACCAGAGCCACGCGTGCGCCGAGCGCTGCAAGTTCGAGTGCGGTGCGGCGGCCGATGCCGCTGCCGCCGCCAGTGACGATGATGCTGCGGCTGGCGAACAGGTGCGGGCGAAAGATCGAGCGGTAGGTCATGTTGCTGCTCCCTTGAATAGGTGTCTTTTTAAGTGTCTGTCGGCTCATCCGAGTTTCGGGTAGCCGGTGATGTCCTGGATTTCCGCGTAAAGCGGGGCCAGTTGCTTGTACATGCGTTTGTAGACGCGCTGGTAGAGTTCGCCATAGATCGCCGAATGTCCGGCAATCGGCTCGAAGATTTTTCCGGTGCGCGTCATGCTCGCGACGGCGGAGGTGAAATCGCGGTGCAGGCCGAGGCCGACCGCGCAGTCGATGGCCGCGCCGAGCCCCGAGGTTTCATGCGTGTGCGGGCGCAGCGCCGGCAGGTTGAAAATGTCGGCGGTCAGTTGCATGGCGGCATCCGACTGCGCGCCGCCGCCGGAGACGCGAAGTTCGCGGAGGCGCACCTTGCTGCGTGCTTCGAGGCGCTCCTGCCCCTCGCGCAAGGCGTAGGCCAGTCCTTCGAGAATGGCGCGATAGAGGTGGGCACGCGCGTGCACATCGCCGAAGCCGATTACCGCACCCTTGGCCAGCGGGCCCGGCTGGCGCAGGCCGGGGCTCCAGTAGGGTTGCAGCATCAGCCCCAGCGAGCCGGGCGGGACAGTCCCGACCATCTCGTCGAAGAGCACTTCCGGGAGGACGTTAGCGGCCGCCGCCGCCATCGTTTCCGCATGGCCGAACTGTTCCTTGAACCAGTTCACCATCCAGTAGCCGCGGAAGACCTGCACCTCGCAACTGTAGCGGCCGGGAACGGCCGCCGGGTAGGGCGGTACCCAGGGCAAGACTTCCCGATAGCGCGGCGAAGTGATGTTGATCGTGGCCGTCGTGCCGTACGAGAGTGCGCCGATATCGGGGGCGATGGCCCCCGCGCCGAGGATCTCGCACGCCTTGTCGGCGGCGGCGGCGATGACCGGCAGGCCGCCGGGAATGCCGGTGGCGGCGCTGGCTGCGGTGCTGATCTCGCCCAGTTGTTCGCCCACAGCAACGAGTTCCGGCAACTGTTCCGGGCGAATCGCCAGTGCCTGCCATTTCCAGTCCAGCGGGCCGGCCCAGCGATGGCGCCTGAAATCGATCGGCAGGTAAGCGACCAGCGAGCCGGCGGAATCGGCGAAGCGGCCCGTGAGGCGCTGGTGCAGCAGGCCCGAGACCAGGAGGTACTTGTGCGTGCGCCGGTGAATCTCCGGTTCATGCTGGGCCAGCCAGTTGACGTCGGCTTCGCGCTGGAAGGCATCGACAGTGCTCTTCTCTCCTATCAGTCCGAAGGCCAGCGCCCACCACGGCTTGATCGCCGGCACGGCGCTGGCGCGTCGCTGATCGAGCCACGTGATCACCGGATAAAGGCAGTTGCCTTCGGCGTCCACCGGAACGATGGAGCCGCGCTGCGTGGTTACCGCGACGCCGCGCAGCCGCGTGCGCCACGCGTCATCCTGCTGCCAGAGTTGCCGGCAGCAGCGCGCCGCCGCCTGCCAGAAGGCATCGCCGTCGTGCTGGTGCCAGCCCGGGTGCGGCGACTGATAGTCGTTGAAGGTTTCCTGCGCCCGTCCGACCAGGTTGCCCACAAGGTCGAAGAGCAGGGCGCGAACGCTTTGCGTTCCGCAATCGATGGCCAGCAGCAGGGCGTCGCACTGATTCACGATATGATTTTGCAGTTGCCACGCCGCTTCCCGGGTCGCATCGTTTCCGTGCTCCACCTTGCTGTCAAAGGCGTACTCTACCAGCGGCAGGCGTGTGTGACTTGTCTTGTGCTGCGATGGCCTGAAAGGAGAGCCTGCATGCCTTATGCCCTGCTGAACCGGCAACGCCTCCATTACGAAGACAGTGGCGGCGACGGCCTGCCGGTGATTCTGAGTCATGGCTTTCTGATGGATCACGAGATGTTCGCCCGTCAGGTGGCCGCGCTGCGCCCGGAGTTCTGCGTCATCACCTGGGATGGACGCGGCTTCGGCCAGACTGGATGCGACGGCCAGCCGTTCACCTATTGGGACTCGGCCCGGGATTGCCTGGCGCTGCTCGACCATCTGGGCATCCGGCAGGCCGTCTTCGGCGGCATGTCGCAGGGCGGGTTCGTCAGCCTGCGCGCCGCCCTGCTGGCCCCCGACCGCGTTCTCGGGCTGGTGCTGATCGATACGCAGGCTGGCGCGGAAGACCCGGAGAAGATTTCCGGCTACCGGCAGCTGATGGCTGGCTGGATTGCCCATGGCCTTTCCGACGAAGTGGCGCAGATCATCGCCGGCATCATCATCGCCGACGCGGAGGAGAGCGTCTCCTGGATCGCCAAATGGAAGGCGCTGACGGATCCGCGGCAGCTCGTGGCGCCAACCGACTGCCTGCTGGGGCGCGACGACATCACCGCCCGTCTGCCCGCGATCGCGGTTCCCGCGCTGGTCATTCACGGCAGCCTGGACACGGCGATCCCGCTGTCGCGGGCCGAGGCGTTGTGCGCCGGCATCAGCGGCAGAACGGAACTGGTGGTGATCGAAGGGGCCGCCCATGCGGCCAACCTCACCCATGCTGCTGCGGTCAACCCGTCAATAAAGGCGTTTTTGCGGTCGATCCGGGCGGCTGCAGGCAAGAACTGAAATTGCGGGAAAACGTCTTGCGCCTGCCGACGCTGGTTCGGGCAGATCCCGCCCGCGGCTCGCCAGGAACTGCCGCGTGGCGTCGGTGGTGGGTCGGCATGGCCGGAGAGTCCGTGCGGCCGGCGTCGCGCTGTTCAAGCGGCGCCGCCACGGAGTATATTTTGCGTGCGGCGGTCGCCTCGCCCGGCGCGGCAATGGCCGGACGTTGTTCCAGCCAAGGCCCGGAGAGGCGGCGTGGTGGGTTGAGAATTACTGGAGGCGGCAATGAAGCAAGACGATACGGCAGGAATTGAGTTGGCGGCGATGGCTGGCGACCGCTACCTCGCGCAGACGCATGAAGTGCTTAATCAGCCGGCGGCGCTTGTCGACTACAACCTTTACACGACAGATCGGGCACTGCAGGAAGCCGTCGGCATTCAGGGGGGGAAGACGGCGGAGGCAGCGCTGCCGGCGTTCGGCGCCAGGCTCGGGTCGGCCGATTTTCTCGCGCTGGGCGAGCAGGCAAATCGCTATCCTCCGGAACTTGATACGCATGACCGTTTCGGGCACCGGATTGACCTGGTGCGCTTTCATCCAGCCTACCATGCGCTGATGGAAACGTCGCTGGGAGCCGGCATGCACGCGGCGCCGTGGTGCAGCCCGGGGTCCGGTGCGCACGTGGCAAGGGCGGCGAAGTTCTTCATGATGTCGCAGGTCGAGGCCGGCCACTGCTGCCCGGTCACGATGACCTTTGCCGCCGTGCCCACGCTGCGCCACCAGCCGGAACTGGCCGCACTCTGGGAAGACCGGATCACCGCCAACGGTTATGACCCGCGCAACGTTCCGGCCGACCAGAAGGCAGCGCTGACCATCGGCATGGCGATGACCGAGAAGCAGGGCGGGTCGGACGTGCGCGCCAACACGACACGCGCCTTCCCGGTTGGCCAGGAAGGTCCGGGGCAGGCTTACGAACTCGTCGGCCATAAGTTCTTCGTGTCGGCGCCGATGTGCGATGCCTTCCTGACGCTGGCCCAGACCACCCGCGGCCTAAGCTGTTTCCTGTTGCCGCGCTGGCGCCCGGACGGGTCGAAGAACCCGATGCAGATCCAGCGTCTCAAGCGCAAGATGGGCAATGCCTCGAACGCATCGTGCGAGACAGAGTTGCGCGGTGCGCTGGCCTGGATGGTCGGCGAGGAAGGGCGGGGGGTGCGGACGATCATCGACATGGTGGCGATGACGCGCTTCGACTGCCTCGTCGGTTCGAGCGGCGGCATCCGGGCGGCGACGGTCCAGGCCTTGCATCACTGCGGGGGGCGCAGCGCGTTCGGCAGGCGGCTCGTCGACCAACCGCTGATGCAGAACGTTCTGGCCGATCTGACCCTGGAGTCGGAGGCGGCCACGGCGCTGTCGATGCGGATGGCGCGGGCGCTCGACGACGAAGGCGATGAAGGCGAAGCGCTGCTCGTGCGGCTCGGCACCGGACTGGGCAAGTACTGGGTATGCAAGCGGATGCCGCAGCACGTCGCCGAAGCGATGGAATGCATCGGCGGCAGCGGCGTCATGGAGGATTCGCCGATGCCGCGCCTATTCCGCGAATCCCCGGTCAACGCGATTTGGGAAGGCAGCGGCAACATCCAGTGTCTGGACATGTTGCGTGCGATGCACAAGACGCCGACCGTCATCGATGCCTATCTCGCCGAGGTCGACCTGGCTCGCGGCGGCAATGCAGCCCTTGACCGGCATGTCGCGGCGCTCCGGGCAGACCTTGCCGACCGGCGGGATCCCGAATTCGTTGCGCGGGATATTGCCGACCGTCTCGCGCTCGGTCTGCAGGCCAGCCTACTGGTGCGGCATGCGCCGGACCAGGTCGCCGATGCCTTCTGCCAGTCGAGACTCGAGCGCAGCGGCCAGGGCCAGTACGGCAGCCTGCCGCGCGGAACGGACTGCGTTCGCATCATCGAGCGCGGCATGCCGCGGGAGAGCCGGCAGTGACCGTGGGGAAGATGGGAATCTGATGGCGACCGTTTGCCCGCTGCCGGCCGTCAGGTTGGCCGAGGGCCTCAGCCTGATCGTTGCGCAACCGGCAACCCAGCAGGAACACGCTGCGGCCGGCGGCGGATTCGTTCCGCTGCTGACAACGACGCAGTGTCCGCCGGTGCCCCGCCGGCGAATTCGCCGGCAACGTCTCCTTCTTCGGTTGCAGGGAGCGGCGGAAGCGCGACTGATCTTGATCAAGGCGCCGGGAGGCTACGGCAAGACGACGTTGGCGGTCGACTGGAGCGCCGAGCTGGAAGCTGCCGGGCAACGCGTTGCCTGGGTTCGGGCCGAGCGGGAAAACAGCGAGCCGGGAATATTTCTGCAGTACGCCGCGAGCGCATTGGAACAGGCCTGTCCCGGCGCCGGCCGTCCCGCCCTCGACATTTTCGAAGCGAATTCGGTTCCGCCGTCGTATGCTGTTCTTGCCGCTCTGGTCAACGCGCTCGCAGAAACCGGCGAGGAGATCTACCTATTTGTCGACGATTATCATCTGGTCGACACCTCCGAGATTCGTGAAGCGATCGCCTTCCTCCTTGTGCATGCTCCGCGGCATTTCCGGATTGTCCTGACGACGCGCGAGATGCCCGCCTTGCCGCTGGGAACATTGCGCGTCCGTGGCGAGCTTTTCGAGGTCGACGCGGGCGAGCTGCGCTTCTCGCTCGAGGAGACGGGAAGACTCCTGCAGTCGGAGTACGCGACGGCTCCGGACGAGACCACGGTGAATGCCCTGCAGCGGGAAACGGGGGGATGGGCGGCGGCATTGCGTCTGGCCTGCTCGTTCCCGCGTGGCGGAGTCGCGGCGGACCAGTGTCTGCGCTCGAGTCGCGGCGGAGCGCATGCCCTGGAGACCTACCTGAGGGAATTCCTCGCACGGCTGCCTCAGCATATCCACGACTTCATGCTCGAAACTTCGATCCTGAAAGCGCTCTCGTCCGACGTCTGCCGCGCGGTAACCGGAAGGGCGAACAGCGACGACATGCTCGAATTGCTGATCCATCGCTATCAACTCGTTGACCTGGAAGGCACGCGACCGCCGAGCTGGAGTTATCACCCTCTGGTTGCCGATTTTCTAAGCCAGTGTCTGCACAAGGAGGCGCCGGAAAGGTTTGTCGAGTTGCAGCGAAGGGCAGCCCACTGGTGCTTTGCCCAGCGGCGCATGGCTGATGCAATCCGTCACGCGGTCAGTTCCGGCGACAGCGGTCTTGCCGCACAGTGGACCGAAAAGTGCGCCATGCGCCTGATCATGGAGGGAAACATCGGTACCGTGCTCGGCTGGCGGCGCTGGCTGCCGAAAGACCTGACGCGAAGCCAGTTGCCGTTGCGTCTTGCCTTGGGCTGGTCAATGATCCTTGCGGCACGGCGCAAGGAGGCCATTGCGTGGATTGACGAAATCGCCGCCGATATCGCGTCCGGATTGCCCGATCCGGAAGGCCTTGCCGGCAAGGAGTGCCTGGCCATGCGCACTTGCGTGCACAGCCTGGCCGACACATCCGCTTTGTCGCTGGCGCTTGCCAGGCATTACATGGAAAGGCCGTTGCCCGACCCGTGGATCAACAATGTCGTCGGCAACTGCATGCTCTTTGCTCACCTGATGGGAGGACGGCATGCCGAGGCGGCAGCCATGCCCTGGGAAGATCTGTCGGGCGACCATGATGCGCAGGCAACAGCGACGAAGATCTACCGCTTGTGCTTGCGGGGACTATCCTGTTCCCAGCGTCTGCTTTTTGCCGAAGCCCGGTCCTGCTATCAGGAGGCGAGCCTGGTGGCAGTGCGTGATCGCGGCCTGAACTCCAGCCTCAACGCGATTCCCACCGTGTTGCTTGCGGACCAGGCCTACGAACTCGACCGGATCGACGAGGCCGAGCAGATGTTGCGCGGCAGGCTCGATGCCATCAACGCCACCGGCTTTCTCGATTGCGAACTGCGCGCCTATGTGCTATTGACGCGGATCGCCTGTCGCAACCAGGACCATCGGCTTGCCCATGAGTTGCTCGATCAGGGAGAACGGATTGCTGCGCTGGAAGGGTGGCCGCGCATGCAGGCCGGCCTGCTGGCCGAGCGCCTGCGGCTTTTCCTCGATGCCGGGGACCTGACCGCTGCGACCGGCTGTCTGGCCCGGCTGGGAGCTCTGGCCGACGCCGGACGCGACAGTACCGAGCCGGCGGATGCGCATGTCCGTGGTTACCGGCAACTGGCGAGCGCCTACCTGGACATCAGAAGCGGGCGCTTTGGCGCTGCCGTCGAGACGCTCGAATGCGTCTGGGAACGGGCCATCCAGGCCGAAGGTCGTTATTTCGCGGTGCGCGTCGGCACTGTCCAGGCAGTGGGAATGTACGCCGACGGTCAAGTCGGCAAGGCTCTGTCCCGGTTCAGGGAGGTCCTCGACCTGGCTGCGCCGGCTGGTCTGATACGCACCGTCGTCGATGCCGGGCCGGAGGTGGGCGCCCTGATCGACAGCGTGGGCAAGGCGCTGTCGGGGCAGGCCGAACATGCCGTTGTCTCCTGCTACCTGAACCGGCTGGCCAGTGCCTTCGCGGTCAGCTGGAAGGGACTGGAAGTCCGCCCCACGGCGGATATCTCCGGCGCCAGCCCGTTGACCGCGCGCGAGGGTGATGTCCTGCGGCTGATTTCCCAGGGTCAGTCGAACAAGCGGATTGCAGCCGCTCTCGAGGTCAGCCCGGAAACGGTCAAGTCGCACGTCAAGAACATCTTCGTCAAGCTGGGGGTCGATAATCGGATGCAGGCGGTTACCAGCGGTCGACGACAGGGGTATTTCGAATGAGAAGGCCCCGCGCTTGCCTGACGCTCGCCTTGTTGGCGTTGACCGCGGCAATCAGCGTCCATGCTCAGGCACCCGCGGCAGGTGGCCAGTCGGGGCGTGAACTGACGCCGATGGGAGCCGAGCGTGCCGGCAACGCCGCGGGAACGATTCCCGCTTGGAGTGGCGGTTTGACCGCGCCGCCGGCAGGGTGGCGCCCGGAAATGGGCTACATAGACCCGTTTCCGGAAGATGTGCCGCTGTTTACGATCACCAGGGAAAACTGGACGAACCACCGGGAACAACTGATGCCCGGCCTCGTCGCCCTGCTGCAGAAGACCGAAGGCTTCCAGATGCCGGTGTTCCGCACACGCCGGACGGCCGCATACCCCGCTGCCGTGATGGCGGAGGTGGCCAGACAGGCCGGCTCGGCAGCAATCGAAGGGTCGGCCGTGAATCTGACGACCCACAACCCGGTGCCATTTCCGGTGCCCGCGACGGGGCTCGAAGTGATCTGGAACCACCTGCTGCGCTATTTGGGTGGTGGCATCGAGCGCACGACCCTGGCCTTTCCGGTCCGGGCGTCGGGTGACTATTACCGCATCGGCTTTCATTCGCGCCGAATCTATGAAACCAACATGGACAAGAAGACCGAGAATCGCCTGTTCGTCGCGATCGGTGGCTACACGGAGCCGGCCACCTTGCTGGGTACGATCTTCCTGGTCCATGAACCGCTCAACCAACTCAAGGAACGCCGCAGCGCCTGGGTCTACAATGCCGGCCTGCGCCGTGTCCGGCGCGCGCCGGATCTCGGTTACGACGGCATTCCGGACGGCTCGGAAGGAATGTTTACGGCCGACCAGGTCGACGCCTACAACGGCTCCCCGGATCGTTTCGAGTGGACCCTGGTCGGCAAGCGGGAGCTTTACATTCCCTACAATTGCTACCGCATCGGCGAGAAGGATCAACGCGACGAGGACATCATCCGCCGCGGTTCGGTCAATTCCAGCCTGATGCGCTATGAACTGCACCGCGTCTGGGTGGTCGAGGCCAAATTGCGGGCGGGGCAGGCGCACATCTACGGCAAACGGGTCTTCTATCTCGACGAGGACAGCTGGAGTGTCGTTGCCGAAGAATCCTACTCGACGCGCGGCGACCTCTGGCGGGTCGCACTGCACGGCCTGATCCAGTACTACGATGTACAGTTGCCCTGGTACAGGCTGGGCGTCTTCCATGATCTGACCGCGGGCTCCTATTTCGTCGGCGGGCTCGACCACGGGATCAAGACTCCGATCCGCTTCAATATCCGGGGACAGCTTGTCGATTTTCAGGCGGACGCGTTGCGGCGCGCCGGCACGCGGTAGATGAGCGGAGGTCGTTGCACGCTGCCGAAAGGCTTGCCTGGCTGTCCCAAAGTTTGTGGGGTGTGGCGAAAATGGCGATTGCATTTCCGGAGCACCGGGACGGATGCTCTTTTCCCTTCCACGTATAGGGTTTTCCTTCTATTGTCGGCTGATCGGTTGTAGTAAGCTTCACGCAGTCGGCCGGTCCGCAGGGAGGGACTGGGCCAGCCCCTCGTGCGCTGCGCTGGAGGGGGCGGCCGAGGCTGCAGCGATGTCGGTGCAGGCCGGCGACCGATGAACGAGTTTCTTGTCCACTTTCCGAGCTAGCGATGAAACAACTTGGCGGTCTCGACGAACTCTTCTTTGCCATGGAGCGCCCCAACCAGTGCATGCACGTGGCCGTGCTCGGGATCTATGATCCGAGCACGGCGCCCGGCGGCCGGGTCAGGTTGCGCGACATCATGGCGCACATCCGCGAGCGGCTCGACGTCTCGCCGGTTCTCCGCCGTCGCCTGGTTCGGGTGCCTTTCGATCTGGACCGCGCGTACTGGGTCGACGAGGCCGAGGTCGACCTCGAATACCACATTCGCCACATTGCTTTGCCCAAGCCCGGCGACTGGCGACATCTGTGCATTCAGATCGCGCGTCTCCATTCGCTGGTGCTCGACCGTTCCAAGCCGCTCTGGCAGATTTACGTCATCGAAGGAATAGACAACGTCGAAGGCGTGAAGCCGGGCAGCTTCGCCATCTACATGAAGTTCCATCGCGGCGAAGTCGACGGCGAGGCCAGCGCCAAGATCCTGCGCGCCCTGCATTCGCTGATCGCCATGCCGGAGCACAGCCATGTGCTGAAAAAGCCGTTCTTTGCCGATGCTGTGCCGACTCTGGTCGAGTTGTATGCGCGGTCGCTGAGCAACGCCGTGCCACGGGTGGTGCGCCTGTGGCAGGCCGTTTCGACGGCAGGCGTGAAGTTGACGTCGCTGGCGTCGCGGGCGCTCTACAAGCGGGTGGCCGGCGGCACCTTGCGCGAACGCTTGCTCGATGAACTGGCGTGGCCGCAGGATCCGGTCAAGACCCGGTTTGCCGGCTCGGTCTCGTCGCGGCGCATCGTCGAGGGCGTCGGCTTCGAAATGGCGAAGGTTCAGCGCGTGCGCAAATGGGTCAGCGGCGTGACCACCAATGACGTGTTCCTGGCTACCGTCGGCGGTGCCGTGCGGCGCTACCTGCAGGAATCCGGTGATCCGCTGTCGGCCGGCGTGGCGGCGGCAGTGCCGGCGTCGCACCAGGACATCCTCCCGGGAAGCGATCAGGGGAACAAGCTGAACCAGCATCGGGTGCCGTTGCATGTCGAAATCGAGTCCGGACTCGTGCGTCTGCGCGCCATCAGGCAATCCGCGGGTGAAACCCGACAGACCGCTGACGTGATCGGCCACGATCTGTTGCGGCAGCTGGCGGACGAACTGCCTACCCGCATCACCTCGGCGGTGGTGGACAACCTGCTCGACGATTATCTGAACATCGTCGTGTCAACCGTGCGCGGGCCCGACGTGCCCTTGTATCTTGCCGGGGCGCAACTGAACCGCTTCTACCCGATCGGCGTCGTCAAGAACGGGGTCGGGCTCAACATCACCAGTTTCAGCTATTGCGGAAACCTGTGGGCGACCGTGGTCTCCTGCCGCAAGATGATGCCGGATCCCGAGATCTTCGCGAATTGTCTCCGGGAGAGCTTCGATAGCCTGGTGGCGGAAGTCGATCGCGAAGAACTGTCCAAGCGGGGCCAGGCCGAACCGGCTTCAGCACCGTTGCGCGCGCGCAAGCGGCGTGCACCGGCCGCAGTGGCCGGACAACCGGCGGTACCGGGCACGGCGCCGCATCATCCGGTCCGGGCGCGGCTTTCCACCAAGACCGCTCCTTTCGGGAATGCGTGAGAGGGAATTTGCGTCTTTTGCACCCGTTCGCCGAATCGTGGGTCCACTCGAGTCAACAGGATACGGAGCCGGCTGCGCTCTCGTCGGCGGAATCGGATCGAGTCAAGATATTTGCCTTGGGGAAAAGTAATGAAACATCTCTCCGGTCTCGACAACCTCTTCCTGGAAGTTGAACACGGAAACCAGTTGATGCAGGTGGCGGCGCTCGGTATCTACGACCCGTCTACCGCGCCGGGGGGAGAACTCCGGTTCAAATCGGTACTCAACTTCTTCGAATCCCGGATGAAGCAGACCCGGGTTTTCCGGCGCCGCCTCATCGCGGTGCCCTGGGGACTCGATCGGCCCTACTGGATCGACGATACCGATGTGGACGTCGAGTACCATGTTCGCCATATCGCGTTGCCGCAGCCTGGCGACTGGCGGCAGCTGATGATTCAGGTGGCTCGGCTGCACTCGCGTTCCCTCGACAAGTCCAAGCCCCTGTGGGAGGCCTACATCATCGAGGGCCTCGACCATGTTCCCGGAATCGTCCCGGGCAGCTTCGCGCTTTACATCAAGTTCCACCATGCTGCGGTCGACGGCGAGGCAGGGGTCGAAATCATCCGGGCCATTCACTCGCTATCGCGGACGCTGGATCCGGAAGCGGACGAGGGTGGGAGCCCGATCGCGATCATCGCTGATCGCGATCCGACGATCGTCGAACTGTGTGCGCGTGCCGTCGGCCATCGCGCCTCCCAGGTTCTCGACGGGGCACGACTGGTTGTCGATCTCGGCAAGCGTGCGCTAGGTGCCGGTATCGGCCTCGTCGCGAGCGGCAAGTTCCTCGCTGCCGGAAGGAAGATTGCCGCCAGCCGCCTAGGGTTGGCCGAAATCGCCGCGGAAATGTCTGGAGGTCACGACGAGACCCTGCACCTGCGGCCGCATACGCGCTTCGATGGCAAGATATCCGCCCACCGTGTGGTCGATGTCGCTGGCTTGTCCCTTGCCGACTGCAGCAGGGTTCGCCAGCACGTCGAAGGGGTCACGATCAACGACATATTCATGGCGACGGCCAGTGGCGCGCTGCGCAAGTATCTCGAACTGAAGGGCGAACTGCCGGCCGCCAGCCTCAACGCGATGATGCCGATAAGTACCCGCGGCAAGCACAAGGGCGGCGACGAAAGCAACCGGGTTGCCGCGGCCGCCTTGCCGCTGCGTACCGATATCGCCGATCCCCTCGAGCGGCTCCTCGCCGTGCGCCGGGCCACCCGTCTGGGCAAGTCGGTTTCGGCAGCGCTGGGCAACGACCTGCCGGCCCGGCTGGTCGAAGTGCTGCCGGCCTTCCTTGTCGAGCAAGTCATGCGTTCTGCGCTCGTGCCGCTGGTCAATGTCACGGTTTCCAACGTGCATGGTCCGGATGAGGCACTGTATATGGCGGGGGCGAAGCTGCAAATGTTCACGCCGGTCTCGATTGTCATTGACGGTGTCGGGCTGAACCTGACCGGGCTGAGTTACAACGGCACGCTGTGGGTCTGCTTCGTTTCGTGCCGCAAGATGTTGCCCGACCCCTCGGTGTTCGTGCAGTGTCTGAACGAGAGCTTCGACGAACTGGTTGCGGCTGCCGTCGGCGAGCGGAAGCCGGAAGCGGAGACCAGGCCGGCCGCGCAGCGGACGCGGCGAACGACTGCCGCGGCACCGGCAGTCCGTGACAAGGCGGCGGCCGTTACCCCGGTCCGCAAGAGCCCGGAGGCGAACAAGTTGGCGGCAAACAAGCCGGCGGCAAGGAAGACGGTCGCGACGGATCCGGCACCAGCCGTGGTGGCCGAGAAGGCGTTTGTCGAAAGTTCTCCGGTCGCGAGGGCAGCCACCCAAGACGCCCCCTGAGGGTGCGCCAGAAATAACCCGGCGCCGGCCATACGGTACGGGAAGAATAATTTGAATATCCCGCCGACCGCCGCACCGTCGGCGGGAATCTGGATGGCGCATCCGGCGCCGGTCCGGAAGCGAGGAGAATTGCATGGATTCGGAATTTGCCCCAAAAATCTCGGCACCGCCCTATTACCGCCTGATTCCACACATGGGCAGCGAGTCGGCGCAGTTCATCATCGACAACCTGCTGCGCTTCTCATTCAAGCGCATGAGCTTTTCGAACGATGTCATTCATGAGTTGCGCAAGCGTCTCGCCATGGTCGACCACAATCTCGGACAACCCGCGGCGAATGTCCGGATAACGCGGCAGGATTGCGATGAAGTGCGGGCCGAGTGGCTGGAAGTGCCGCAGAGCCGCCTCGATCGCGTCTTTCTCTATCTGCACGGCGGCGCTTTCTGCTTTCGCGTTCCGCGCATGCAGTCGGCAATGATCGCCCGCTGGTGCCGGACGTCAGGTGCCCGCGCCCTGATGCCGGTCTATCGGCTGGCGCCCGAACATCCCTATCCAGCGGCTTCCGACGACTGCCTGGCGGCCTATCGCTGGCTGCTCAACAACGGCGTGCCGGCGCGCAACATCGTCATCTGCGGGGACTCGGCCGGCGGCAACCTGGCGCTGGTGACACTGATACGCGCTCGCACCGAGGGCCTGCCGTTGCCGATTGCCGCGATCCTTCTCTCCCCGGTGACCGATTTTTCGTTGAGCGGACGCAGTGCTGCGGTCAACGAGGCGAGCGACCCGATGTTCTCGGTGGCCATGCTGCGCTGGTTCGGCGAGATGTACCTGTCCGAGCCGGAATTGCACCTGACGCCGCTGGTCTCGCCGCTGACCGGCGATTTCACGGGCCTGCCGCCAATGCTGTTCCAGGTCGGCAGCAACGAAATGCTGCTCGACGACTCTACGCGGGCGGCTGCCAAGGCGCACGGCTCCGGCGTGGATGTCCAGCTCGATGTTTTCGATGGCATGCCCCACGTATTCCAGGCAATAGGGCAGTTGCCCGAAAGCAAGCTGGCGGACAAGTGCGTTGCCGAATTCCTCGAGACACGAGCCGGCTGGGGGCGTGTCTAGTCTGCCTTTCCGTCATCCGCTGCGGTTGACCGCAGCGGACGCAGAAAGTCCCGCCTGGCAGGGACGAGGTTGCCGAGACCGTCGTGGCCCCTTGCCGGCGCCCGTCGACCCGTGACGACCGGAGAATCAAAGCGGCGCGAACAGTCGGTTCGCGCCGCGCTTCACGGATAAGCCGGTCAGGCGGCCTTCTTCTTGCGGTTGCCGACCAGGAACGCTGCCAGCGCCGGCAGCAGGAGGATGGCGCCGAAGACGTTGACCAGGAACATGAAGGCCAGCAGGATACCCATGTCCGCCTGGAACTTCAGATCCGAGAAGGCCCAGGTGGCGACCGACACGGTCATCGTCACCGCCGTGAATACCGACGCGGTGCCGCGCTGCTTCAGTGCCTGGACGAAGGCATCGTGCAGGTTCAGGCCAATATCCATTTCGTGCTTGATGCGCTCGAAGAGGTAGATGCCGTAGTCGACGCCGACGCCGACGCCGAGCGCGACCACCGGCAGGGTATTGACCTTGAGGCCGATGTCGAGCCAGGTCATCACCGCGTTGCACAGCACCGTTACCAGCCCGAGCGGCAGGATGATGCACAGCGTGGCGGGAACCGAGCGCAGCATGAGGACGCACAACAGCGCCACCGAACCGAACAGGGCCAGGTTGACCCACTTGTCGGCGGCGGCCACCGTCTCGTTGGTGGCAGCCATGACGCCGACGTTGCCACTGGCGAGACGGAACCTGAGTTCATCGGTGTCGTATTCGCTCTTGAACGCCTTGATCTGATCGACGACGCTGGCGATGGTCTCGGCCTGATGATCACGGGTAAAGATCGAAATCGGCATCGCGGTGCAGGTGGAGTTCATCAGTTCGTTGCCGAGGCGGGTCGCAAAGCCCACTCCCTGGGCGATCTGGGCCTTGTCCTGGGGCAGCGCCTGCCACTTCATGTTGGTTTCCGCGTAGCCTTGGGTAACAATGTTGACGAATCCGGCAAGACCGCGAACTGCCGCCACGCCTTCGTTCTGGCGGATGCCCAGTTCGAACTCCTCCATCTTGTCCATCACCTTGCGATCGACGCACGGCGACTCGGCGCCCTTGGCCTCGGCGATGACCTGCAGGACATCGACGCCGACAGCGAAATTGGTGGTGATGACGCGGACGTCCTCGTTGTAACGGGAATTGGGCCGCAGTTCCGGCACGCCGTCGCCGAGGTCGCCGATCTTGTGGTCCTTGGCGACATAGAGACCGATGCCGAGCGCGACGAGGGCGATGGCGATGGCGACGGCGCCGCCCTTCGGGGTGGCGAGGACGCCAAACTTCTCCCAGAGGCGGTCGGCGCTGGCTTCATGGCCGCGCATCTTCTGCGCCTGTTGCGGCGAGATCTTCCGGTATGACAAAAGGATCGGCAGCAGCATCTTGTTGGTGACGATCATCACGGTGACGCCGAGCGTCGCGGTAATGGTCAGTTCCCGGACCATTTCGATCTCGACCATGCCGATGACCATGAAGCCGATGGCATTGGCCAGCAGGGCGGCTGCGCCGGGAATGAAGAGATTCTCGAATGAAAGCCGTGAAGCCTTGATACCGTCGGCGCCGGCCATGGTCTCCTGTTTCCAGGAACTGGTCATCTGTACCGCATGCGAGACGGCGATCGAGAAGATCAGGAATGGCACGAGGATCGACATCGGGTCCAGTGTCAGCTTGAAGATGGGCAGCAGGCCGAGCAGCCAGATCACCGGCACGACGGCGCAGATCAGTGCGTACGAGGCGAGCATGCCGGACCCCGAGTACCAGTAGAGGAGGGCGGCGGTGATGACGAAGGCGACGCCGAAGAAGGCGATGACGCCCGCCGCGCCTGCGGCGATGTCGCCAACGGCTTTGGCGAAGCCAATGATGTGGACCGTGACATCCTTGTTTTCGGTCGTCTTGCGTATTTCCTCGAGTTTCCTGGCGACTTCCTGCAGATTGAGGCGTTCGCCGGTATCGGGATCCTTCTCCTGCAGGGTGGCGACGACCATGGCCGCGGTCCCGTCGATGGCGACGATGCGGCCACCCCAGTCCGACTTAGCGACGTTGTCGCGCACGCTCTGTAGTTGCTCGGGCGTGCCGGCAAAGTCCGCGGCAACGATGTTGCCCCCCCGGAAGCCGTCCTCGACGACCTCGGTGTAACGCACGTTCGCGGTGAACAGGGAGGTCACCGAACTGCGCTCGACACCCTTGATGTAGAACACGTCCTCGGTGACCTTGCGCAGGGTGTCCATGAACTCCTTGGTGTAGATGTCGCCATCCCTTGCCTTGAGGGCGACGAGAATCTTGTTGGCGCCGCCGAAGTCGTTCTGGTATTCGAGAAAGGTCACCATGTACTCATGCTTGAGGGGGATCATCTTGGTGAACCCGGCGCCCACCCGCAAATGGCTGGCCGAATAGGCGAGGGCGATGGTTATCAGGATGAACAGCAGCAGCAGCGGCTTGCGCAGGTGAAATATCCAATACGACACCTTGCCCACCCAGGTGTCGCTGAATTCGTGGGCCTGCAGGCCGACATCGTCGGTCTTTCTTGGATCTTTATTCACGGCATGTCTCCCGGTTGCTTCCGTGGTGGGGTTTGCTTACCTGGCCAGCAAGGCTGCCGGCACGGGGGTGATGCCGCGGTCGCCGACGACCAGCAGTTCCCCATCGCTGCGCTTGAGGACGCTTGCGTAGCCCCGGCCTGGAAGACCCTTCACCTCGAAGGTCTGGCCGTTGTCGCGACTGAGCGCCAGCTTGCCGGAATTGCCGGCAAGTACGACCATGCCGTCGTCGAATGCCCGGCCACCGTTGAAGGCGACCTTGGTGCCGGTCTCGACCTTGTTCCAGGTGCGGCCGGCGTCGGTCGACCGGAAGACGTTGCCGCGCATGCCGAAGATCAGGGCGCTGCCATCGGCGGTCCGCAGGCCGCCGAAGAAGGAGCCTTCATAGGGCGAGACGACCTTGGTCCAGGTCGCGCCGCTATCGGTCGACCGCGCAATGGTGCCCGATTCGCCGACCAGGACCAGCGCGTCGCCGAGCGCGATGACTTTCGCGATGTGCCGGTCGAAGCCTTCCTCGACCACGTCCTGACGGGCCCACGTGTACCCTTCGTCGGTTGACTTGAGAAAGAGGCCGAAGGCGCCATACGCAAGCACCGTCCTAGCATCGACTGCCGTCACGCCGAGCAGGGCGTCGGTCCCGGCCTCCGGCACGTCCACCGGCACCCAGGTCTGCCCGCCATTCTCGCTACGCAGGATGGTTCCGCCGTGGCCCACCGCCAGCCAGGTCTTGTCGTTGAGCGCGGTAACCGCGGTCAGCGTGCGAGTCGATGCCGTGCGCTGGCTCTTCCAGTCCTTGCCGCCATTGGCGGAAACGAACACCGTCCCGCGCGCGCCGACTGCGACTGCGCGCTGGTCGGCGCGGAATGCGTCGAGCAGCAGGGTCCGGTCCGGCTTCATCGGAACTCTCGACACCACGAGTACGGGCTTCTCTTCGGCCTGCGCCGGCAGCGGCGTTACTAGAACACTGGCGAGGAGGGCCGCCAGCGGCGCCGTCATCAGCATCTTTTTCATGGTCTACCTTCTCGTTCGCGGAAAAAAAACGACCATCGACTGCTCGATGGTCGTCGACGCCCTCGGCGTCAGGGCTTCAACCGGCCGGTCAGCGCGTGCCGCCGGCGCGTCGCAGGGCGTCTGCCTGAAAGTCCGACCATTTGGCCTTCTTGCCGAAAACGATGGGCTGCGAGATCTCGTTGTCAAGGTGGGTGACCAGGTAGTTGCCATTGGTCAGGTCGTGCCAGGTCTGCACGCTGCTCCAGGGCACGAGGGCGTCGTAGTTCTGGCGCAAGCCATGGACGCCGATGCGCCAGAGCTGGCCGCGCGTGTCGTAGGCATCTTCGCCAAGGACATTCCAGCTGTCCTCGTCGAGATAGAAGGTGCGCTTGCCGTAGATATGCTTCTGGCCGGCCTTGAGCGTTGCCTCGACGACCCAGACGCGATGCAGTTCGTAGCGCATCAGGTCGCTCTTGATCGTGTTCTTGTCGATGATGTCGGCGTATTTGAGCTTCTTGTCGCCGATCTTGTACGTGTTGTAAGGCACGTACATCTCCTTCTTGCCGACCAGCTTCCAGTCGTAGCGCTCAGTGGAGCCGTTGTAGGCGAGATACTGGTCGGTCGTGCGCATGCCCTCGGTGCCATCGGAGATGTTGTCGAAAGCGAGATCCGGCGCGCGGCGCACGCGGCGCAGTCCCGAATTGTAGATCCACGCCGAGCGCGGTTCCTTGACCTGATTGATCGGCTCATGAACGAGATAGATCGTGCCGTCGAGGGTGGCCGGCGAGGTGAAGCGGCCGAAGTAGCCGAACCCCATGTTGCCTTCCTGCGGCGGGTCGAAATTGGCGGCGGTCACCACGCGGTCGACGAAGGTGACCTTGTAGGTATCGCCGTTGGCGCGCACCGGGAACCAGACGTAGGTGCGATCATAGCCGCCGCCCATATAGCGTAGGATGTGATTCTGGATCGCTTCCTCGCCGGTCTTCGGAACCGGGAACGGCACGTTCGAGAAGACGCGGCCGATAATTTGGCCATTGGTCATTTCAATCTTGGGTGCTTCGGCCCTGATCAGGTCGGTGGCTGCCTTGGGCAGCGCCACCGTGCGATGCGTCGGGTAGACCGGCATCGTGAAGTTCGGATACTTCTTGAGCAATGCCATCAGGCCAGCACCGAGCTTGTCCTTGTACTGGTCGGCGTTGGCGCCGGTGATCGTGAATAGCGGCTTTTCATTGGCGAACGGGTCGATGTAGCCCTGTTCCGGCTTCCAGCCGGCCGGGGGCGTGGTCAGGCCGCCCTTCCATTCGGGGATGGAATTGTCGGCGTTGCCGGCGCGGATGGCGCCGGTCGGCGTCAGGTCCTTGCTCAGGCGCTCGATGTCGGCCGCCGACGTGCCGGCCAAGGCGGCCCCGCCGAGGAGCGTGCAGCCGATCGCAACGGCCAGCAGCTTCATTTGGAAATTCATGGGGTTGTCTCCTCCAGTCGATTATTGGTGTCAGAACGTGGTGCTGAACGCAAGGCTCAGGTAGTCGCGATCCCGGAACGGGTCGTACTTGGCCTTGTCGAGGAAGGCAGTGTAGCCGAGGTCGATCGTGTACTTCTTCTGGTAGTCCGCGCGGAGGCCGAGGCCGAGGATCATGCGGTCCTTGATGAACTGCGAATCGACCGAGTAGCCGGCGACGTCATGCGACCAGAAAACCGAAGGCGTCAGCGTGAAGCCCGTGTCAAAGGCGCCTGTGTAGTCGAGCGACGCCTTCAGGCGATAGCCCCAGGCCGTGCTCGTGGCGTAACCGTCGTTTTTGCAGCCGTCGGGCTGCGGGTTCCAGACCGGACTTGCCGAGTTGCAGGTATTGCCGTTATTGAAGGCACCATTCCCGCCGTACGATCCATACCCGAAAATGAACGCGCGGCCGTAGCGGACGCCCTCGCGCTCGGCCTGATCGTTGGTATTCGACGCCCACTGTCCGGCGATTTCGGCGATGAACTGGCCCTGCGTCGCCCCGAGCATGCTCGGCAGGATCTTGACGGTATTGACCTGCAACTGGGTCTTGTGGAAGCGGTCATAGCCCTGGACGTAATTGCCCGCGCCGGCGAGAGTTGCCCTCGTTGCCCGCGCTGCCATTGGGCCAGACTGGGTGAGAGCGCTGTACAGAATGTCGTTGCCGTTGATCTGCACCGGCTGGTTGGGCGTATAGCCCAGTTCGGCGCCGACCGACCAGCCGGCGATGTTGGTCGACAGCGTGGTGCCAAAAATGTTGATGCCGTCCGGGTACTCCCAGAAGCCGTTCGCTGCAGTGACGCCGGCACCGGGGATCAATTGATTCAGGGCGAGTGAGGCGGCGATCGGGTTGAACGTTGATTTCAACGGGTTGGTCGGGGACCACTGACCCGGTATCTGACCATAGCCTCCGGTGTAGGCGGAAACGATTGGTGTCCGCGAATTGATCCGCATGCCGTACAAGCCCCACTCCGAATCGATCGCCTCGATCGGCAGGCGCAATGCAAAGCCGAACTGGCCGGTGTTCGAGCCATCCTTGCCATCGGTCAGGGGGAAGTAGTAGCCATTTCGCAACAACGTCGGAGTGTCAAGCTTCCGGCCCGGGTAAAGCGCCGTGGTTACCCCGGAACAACTGGTTCCGCGATTGGCATCGGTGGTGATCGCGAATTCGACCGGAGAATAGTAGCCGCCGCAACTGTCGACCAGGCTCGACTCCCACTTGAACTGATAGAAGCCTTCGAGCGATGCGCCGCCGCCGAGGGCGATGTTGGCGTCGATACTCCATACCGGCAGCAGCGCCTCCTTGACTTCGGTACCCGGCTTGCGCAGCGCCGGCAGGTTGACTGGGTTGAGCTGGTTGATGCCCTGGACGAAGAGACTCTCACCCCAGTTCACGACCTGGTTGCCGAGACGGACCTGGAGCGGGGTGCCGACATCGAAGGTGTTGTACACGTAGGCGTCGAGCAGGGCGATGCCCGAGTATTTGAGCAGGTCGGGCTGGCTTTTGTCGGAAAGTTCCTTGCCTTGGGCATAGCCGTTGTCGGCGTTGCCGTAGGGCCGGTTCTTGTTCTCCATGGCGACGTCGTACCAGGCCTTGACGCGAACGAAGGCGCCGAGGTCGCCCTTGCTGATCGCGAAGTCGGAGAGGATCTGCAGTGGGGCGTTGATCACGTCGCCCTTCTCGTAGTTCAGGTTGCCGGAGTCGGTGGCGCTGCCGCCAGACCCGCGCTTGCCATCGGTAAGACCAAGGCGCGCGCCATTGGGCTGGCTGTAAAGTTTGGCGTCGGGCCTCGTCATCCGCCAGTTGGCGCCGAAAGAAATCGTATTGTTCCAACTGCCCTTGACCCCGTCCTCGAGATCGAACTCGAATGCCAGGGCGCTGCCGCTGAAGGCGAGCAGCATGGCGGAAGCCAGTGCGGTGCGCACGGGCAGGTGTTGCATTGCGGTCTTGTTCACTTGGATCCCCCTCCGTAATTGAACTGTCAGTCGCTGCGGCCAGCAATGCAATTACGCATTGATCAAGCGTTTGGCGCATGGTCGATATCTATATATCGAAATCCATCGGGGAGTCTAGCGGCAAGGGCAAGTGAAGCCACTCCCCCCGATGGGGGATATGCGTTTAAGCAACATCCCCCGTCACAGGGGAGGATTTCTTGCCGTTATTGGCGCAAAATCATCTACTTTGAACAGATCCGGCGGCGTTGCCTCTTGAGCGCCAGCCGGCGTACGGGAGGAGACAGCAAATGGCGGGAAAGGCTTTTGTCGCCGGTGTCGGGATGGTGCCCTTCGGCAAGCCGGGCGCCAGCGATCCCTATGACGTGATGGCTGCGGCGGCGGTGCGCAAGACGCTCGACAACGCGGGGTTGGACTACGCGGCGGTGCAGCAGGCGATCGTCGGCTATGTCTACGGCGACTCGACCTCGGGGCAACGCGCGCTGTACGAGGTCGGCATGACCGGCATTCCGATCGCCAACGTCAACAACAACTGCTCCACCGGATCGACGGCGCTCTTCCTGGCGCGGCAACTGGTCGAGTCGGGTGCGGTCGACTGCGTTCTCGCCCTCGGTTTCGAACAGATGCAGCCGGGCGCGTTGTCCGGGCAGTGGACCGACCGGCCGTCGCCGTTCTCGTGCTTCGATGAATTGTGCGACGAGATCGCGCCCTACGATGTGCCGATCGCGCTGCGCTACTTCGGCGGCGCCGGCAAGGAGTATATGGAGCGCTACGGCGTCAAGCCGAACATCTTCTCCAAGGTGCGGGCCAAGGCCAGCCGCCATGCCGCCCACAATCCAATGGCGCTGTTCCGCAAGGTGGTCAGCGAGGAGGAGGTCATGGCGGCGCCGATGGTCTTTCCCGAAGCCGGCATGACGCGGCTCATGGCCTGTCCGCCGACCTGCGGCGCGGCGGCGGCGATTCTCGTGTCGCGGCGCTTCGCCGACCGGATGAACCTCGACCGCCGTGTATTCATCGCCGCCCAGGCGATGACGACCGATCGCCCGGGAACCTTCGACAAACGCAGCATGATGGCGCTGGTCGGGGACGACATGACCCGCGAGGCGGCCGCCCAGGTTTATGCGCAAGCCGGAATCGGTCCCCAGGATCTCGATGTCGTCGAACTGCACGACTGCTTCGCGCACAACGAGGTGCTCATCTACGAGGGGCTGGGCCTGTGTCCGGACGGCGGCGCCGAGAAGTTCGTCGCCGATGGCGACAACACCTACGGCGGCCGCATCGTGACCAATCCGTCGGGGGGGCTGCTGTCGAAGGGGCACCCGCTGGGAGCGACCGGCCTCGCCCAGTGCACCGAACTGGTCGAACAGTTGCGCGGCGAGGCGGGCGAGCGCCAGGTCGCCGGCGCGCGGCTCGGCCTGCAGCACAACCTCGGACTGGGCGGCGCCTGCGTCGTCACCCTCTACCAGCGCGCCGACTGAGCGGGAGGAGCGATGATCGACAGAAGCCATCTCGGCCTGCAGTTGCCGGTGGTCCACTGGCCGGTCGAGAAGGGCCGGCTGCTGGCCTTCGCCCGGGCGATCGGCGAAACGCGGCCGGAATACACCGACGAGGCGGCGGCGCTGGCCGCCGGCCATCCGTCGCTGCTGGCCCCGCCGACCTTGTACTTCGGGGCCGAACTCGACGCCGGGACGATCCAGGCGATGATGGAAACGCTGGGTGTGCCGATCGACCGGGTGCTGCACGGTGAACAGGGCTTTACCTATGAGCGGCCGGTACATGCCGGCGACGTGCTTACCCTTCGCTCGATCATCGCCGACATCAGCGAAAAGAAGGGCGGCAGGATGGAGTTCGTCACCAAGGTGACCAAAGTGACCAACCAGCGCGGCGAGGCAGTGGGCGAAATGCGCTCGGTCATCGTCGTCATGAACGGGTAAGCGCCATGGCTAGCGAACAGGAAATCAGTACCCCGGTCAGGGTTGGCGACAAATTGCCGGAACTGGTCCTGCCGGCGATCGACCGCGCCCTGCTGTGCCGTTTCGCCGGGGCTTCGGGAGACCTCAACCCGATCCATATCGATATCGATTTCGCGCGGCGTGCCGGCATGCCCGATGTCTTCGCCCACGGCATGCTCGGCATGGCCTGGCTGGGGCGTCTGCTCACCGGATGGCGCCCGCAGTCCAGTCTGCGCTCGTTCGGCGTGCGCTTCATGGCGCTCACCCATCTCGGCAACCAGCCGGTCTTGCGCGGGCAGGTCGTCGAACTGCTGGAGGAAGACGGCCAGCCGCTGGCGCGTGTTGCGGTGGAAATGCTCAACCAGTACGGACAACTGAAAATACAGGGCGAGGCGCTCGTCGCGCTCGACTGAAACGAATTCAACGAAGACGGAGATCGAAATGGGAAAACTCGAAGGCAAGGTGGCCATCGTCAGCGGCTCGGGTCGCGGCATCGGCCGGGCGGTGGCCCTGAAGCTGGCAGCGGAAGGGGCCAGTGTGGTCATCAACGATCTCGACGCGGTACCGGCGGAACAGACGGTAGCCGACATCGTTGCCACCGGCGGCAAGGCCGTCGCCTGTGTCGGCAGCGTCACCGCGCCGGATTTTGCCGAGCGTTTCGTGCAGACGGCGATCACGCGGTTCGGTGGCCTCGACATCATCGTCAACAACGCCGGCTACACCTGGGACAACGTCGTCCAGAAGATGACCGACGAACAGTGGTACGCGATGATCGACGTCCATCTGACGGCGCCGTTCCGCATCCTGCGGGCGGCCGCCGATTTCCTGCGCAACGCCGCCAGGAAGGAGAGCGAGGCAGGGGAGGAGAAGTTCCGCAAGGTAGTCAACGTCTCGTCGATCGCCGGGGTCGGCGGCAATGCCGGCCAGGTCAATTACGCGGCGGCCAAGGCCGGCGTCATCGGCATGACGCGGACGCTGGCCAAGGAGTGGGGGCGCTACCGGGTCAATGTCAATTGCGTCGCCTTCGGCCTGATCAATACGCGCCTGACCAGCGCCCCGGCCGACGGCAGCGCGACCCTAGACATCGAGGGCAGGCAGATCAAGGCCGGCGTCAATCCGGAACTCCTCAAGCAGATGGAAGCACTGGTGCCGCTCGGTCGCGGCGGCACGCCGGACGAGGCTGCGGGCGCCATCGCCTTGCTCTGCTATCCCGAATCCAACTACATTTCCGGCGAACTGCTGGTTTGCGGCGGCGGCTTCCGCATCTGACCGGGAGAAGGAAGACCATGACCATACCGCGCACCATCTTCGGCGACGAACACCGGCAGTTCGCCGAGTCGCTCGACCGCTTCATCGAGGTCGAAGTTGCCCCGCATTACGAGCGCTACGAGGAACAGGGCTACATCGACCGCGAGGTGTGGCGGAAGGCCGGCGAATCAGGCTTCCTGTGCACCTCGATGCCCGAGGAGTACGGCGGCGCCGGCGCCGACAAGCTCTACAGCGTCGTGCTCTTCGAGCAGCCGGCGCGGCGCGCGGTGCAGAACCTGCTCGGGATGCTGCTGCATTCCGAGATCGTCGCACCCTATCTGCTGCATTACGGCAGCGAGTTCCTCAAGCGGAAATACCTGCCGGGGATGGCGACCGGCGAACTGATCGGCGCCATCGCCATGACCGAACCGGCGGCCGGATCGGACCTCCAGGGAATTCGCACGACGGCCACGCGCGACGGCGACCACTATGTTCTGAATGGTTCGAAAACCTTCATCACCAACGGTTCGCACTGCGACCTGGTGATCGTCGTCGCCAAGACCGACCCGGGCATGGGCGCCAAGGGAACCAGCCTGTTCGTCGTCGATACAACGATGGCCGGCTTCTCCAAGGGCAGGCGACTGAAGAAGGTCGGCATGAAAGCCCAGGATACCGGCGAGCTGTTCTTCGACAGCGTGCGCGTGCCGGCCGAGAACCTTCTTGGCGAGGAAAACCGCGGCTTTGCCTATTTGATGAGCGAACTTCCCTGGGAACGCCTGCAGATCGCGATCACCGCCGTTGCCCAGATGGAGGCGGCGATCGGCTGGACTGCGGCGTATTGCCGCGAGCGCCGGGCGTTCGGCAAGGAGATCATGGAGTTCCAGAATACCCGGTTCACCCTTGCCGAGGCGATGACCGAGGTGCAGATCGCCCGGGTTTTCATCGACCGCTGCATCGATCTGCATATCAAGGGCGAACTCGATGCGACGGCAGCGTCGATGGCCAAGTACTGGTGCACCGACCTGCAGAGCAAGGTGCTCGATGCCTGCATGCAGTTGCATGGCGGCTACGGCTACATGTGGGAATACCCGATTGCCCGGGCCTGGGCCGATTCGCGCGTGGCCCGGATCTATGGCGGCTCGAACGAGATCATGAAGGAACTGATCGCGCGCCAACTGCCGTGACATGAGCCCGCCGGTTTCGGGCAGAATCAGGCCATGCCCGCCTATGGATTGTTTCCTGCCGCTCAGTTCGTGACCACCTGCGGCAGTTGCGCCGATTGCGACGCGCTGCCGCAGGCATTGTGGTACTTCCGCAATGAAACCATCGCCGTGCCGCGCCCGGGGGCGCCGGTCGCCGGCTTTGAACGGGCGCTGCCGGTATGGGATGATCTTGCGGCCTGGGCCAAGGCGACCCCGTTCGACGCCGTGCCGGTGCTGCCGCCCCTGGTCTGGCTGGGTGCGCCGGACACCGTGACCGGGGCGGAACTCGCCGGCGACGGCCGGACGATCCGCAGCGCTAACGGCGAGGCGGCCCTGCGCCTGGTGCCGCGGCTGCCGCTCAACAGCGCCTGGTTCGACGCGAGCAGCGTTGCCTTCTTCCGCGGTCGACCGCTGAAAATGCGCGGAAATCGGCAGGGCGACGGTTTCGTCGCCCGGACGGTCTGGCCGCAGGATTTTTGTCTGCCGGAAGCGCCGGCAAGCCTTGCGCTGGCGGCCGATCCGGCGGCCCTGCGCGCCTGGGTGCGGGCGCAACCGCAGGGCGGGGCGCGCAGTCCGTTTGCCGTGGAGTCGGTCTGGCGTTGCCCCGGAAGCAGCGGGCCGCGCAGCGGGCAGCCGCTGCTCGGCCTGATGCTGAACGGTGCCCAGGGCGATGACGACGAGGCGCACGGCGGCCACTTCGCGCTGATGACCGGCTGCATCGGCACCAGGGGCGGCGTCGACGAATGGCTGGTCAACAATTTCTACACGCTCGACGCCGAAAGCGAGAAGGGCATCATCGCCGCGCCGGTGCCGCTCGACAACTACCTCGGCGACCTGAACAGCGGCCAGGCCTGGTACCGGCCTTCGTACCTGCTGGTGGCGACGCTCCGCGATGGGCGGAGCGCTGTCCGGCTGCAGTCGGCGCTCGGCCGGGTGTACAACCAGTTCTACCGGCACCAGTTCGCCTACCGGCATGCGCGCGCCAACTGCGCCGGCATCAGCGTGACCACCGCGCGCACGCTGGGCTGGCGAATACCGGCGCGCGGCCCGGAGAGTTGGCTGCAGGCGATCGTCGGCTTGCCGCTGGTCGCGCTCAGGGAAAGAAGTTTGACCAAGGGCAAGGCGACCTTCGACTACCTGACCGAGGACCGGACCAACCTCTACCCGGCGGCGGCCTTCGAGGAAATGGGCGCCGACCTGTTGCGCCTGGCGTCCGGTCAGGCCGGCCGCCAGCCGAGCGAGTTCGAGCGGATGCTGGCCGACGATATCGACGAAATCCTGCTCGTCCGCGTGCCGCAGTTCCCCTCCAGCCGGGCCTGGGGCGACTGGCCGGTCGAGTCGAGCGTCGAGTACAACGCGCGCGTGCCCAAGAACCCTGCCGAGCGCAAGATCATCCCGGTTCCCCCGCGCGAGTTCCCGGACGAATTGCGCGATCCGCTATCGCCGGGCGAGCCGTGGCAGCGTTCCGACTATGCGGTCCTGGCCTGGGGGCTGGCGATTGTTGTGCTGATTGCACTCGTCCTGCGCCGGCTCTTGGCATAATCCGCCTATGCTCGCCTACATCGTCCGCCGCCTGCTGTATGCCATCCCGATCCTGATCGGCGTGAACCTGCTGACTTTCGCGCTGTTCTTCGTCGTCAATACGCCGGACGACATGGCGCGCATGCAACTGGGCGTCAAGCGCGTGACGCCGGAGGCGATCGAAAAATGGAAGGCCGAGCGCGGCTACGACAAGCCGCTGCTGGTCAATTCCGCCGCTTCCGGGCTGTCGACCGTAACCGACACCATCTTCTTCCAGAAATCGGCGCGCATGTTCGTCGGCGATTTCGGCCGCGCCGAGGACGGCCGCGACATCGCCCGCGAAATCGCCGGGCGCATGGGGCCGTCGCTCGCCATCGCGCTGCCGACCTTCATCCTCGGCCTGTTCGTGACGGTGAGCTTCGCGCTGACGCTGGCCTTCTTCCGCGCCACCGCCTTCGACTTTTGGGGCGTCGTGCTGTGCGTGGCGGCGATGTCGATTTCCGGACTTTTCTACATCATCGGCGGCCAGTTCCTGATCAGCAAGGTGTGGCGGCTGGTGCCGATTTCGGGTTTTGCCGACGGCATCGAGGCTTGGCGCTTTCTGATTCTGCCGGTTTTCATCGGTGTCATTTCCGGCATCGGTTCATCGACCCGCTGGTATCGCACCATATTTCTGGAAGAGGTGAACAAGGACTACGTGCGCACCGCGCGCGCCAAGGGCTTGCCGGAAACGGTCGTCTTCTTCCGCCACGTCCTGCGCAACGCGCTGATCCCGATCCTGACCGGCGTCGTTGTCGTCATCCCGCTGCTCTTCATGGGCTCGCTGCTGACCGAATCCTTCTTCGGCATCCCCGGCCTCGGCAGCTACACCATCGACGCGATCAACGCGCAGGATTTCGCCGTCGTGCGCTCGATGGTCTTCATCGGTTCGGTGCTCTACATCGTCGGCCTGATCCTCACTGACATTTCCTACACCGTGGTCGACCCGCGGATCCGCTTCGAATGATGGGCTTCCAGATCGTCGTCCTCTGGTCGGACATGCTGATCTGGCTGCTGGTGGCGGCCGGCATCGGCGTCGGCGTGCTGGTGGCGAAAACCCCGCCGCTACTTGCCGCCTGGCGGCGGGTCGGGGCCAACCGGGTCGGCATGGCGTCGGCGACGGTGCTGCTCGCCTTTATCGCTATCGGCCTGCTCGATTCGCTGCATTTCCGCCTGCAGCTCGAAGGCAAGGCGGGCCAGAAGGCCAGCTACGCCGTCGAGGTGCTGTCGGTACTCGACGTGCTGGCGGCGCCGTTGCGCCTGCGCAACGAGAAAACCTATTCCGAACCCTTCGCCACACGCCTCTACGCCAAGGAAACGATCGACCTGCCGGGCGGCGAGACGCTGCGCGACTACCCGCGCCTGAAGCACGGCGGCAGCCATCTCGGCGAGCGCGAGGGCGAGGTCGCGGCCGACGCCGGGCTGACGGCATTCCGCGTCGGCCTGCTGACCGTGCTCGGCTGGCTGGCGCTGGCGGCCGGTGCCGCGGCGGTCGTCCAGCGTGGCCCTGCTGCGGTCGACGCCTCGGGATGGCAGAAAATCTGGTGCGGCGAAACCGCCTTCGCCTGGAACGCCGTCCTGCTGACGCTCGGCCTGATGCTGCTGATTGTCGTGCCGCTGTTCTGGCTTGCCACTCAATACCACGTCTTCGGCACCGACAAGGTGGGGCAGGACGTGCTCTACCAGGTGCTGAAAAGCGTGCGCACCGGGCTCATCATCGGTCTCGTCACGACGCTGGTCATGTTGCCGGTGGCCGTGCTGCTCGGCATCGTCGCCGGCTATTTCCGGGGCTGGATCGACGATGTGATCCAGTACGTCTACACCGTGCTCAACTCGATTCCCGGCGTGCTGCTCATCGCCGCCGCCGTGCTGATGATGCAGGTCGTCATCGACACCCATCCGCAATGGTTCGCGACCGCCGCCGAACGTGCCGACCTGCGCCTGCTGGCGCTCTGCTTCATCCTCGGCATCACGAGCTGGACGGGCCTGTGCCGGTTGCTGCGCGGCGAAACGCTGAAGCTGCGCGAGCTGGAATACATCCAGGCGGCGCAGGCCTTCGGCGTGTCGAGCTGGCGCATCGTCGTCCGCCACATCCTGCCCAACCTGATGCACATCGTCATCATCGCGCTGGTCATGGATTTCTCCGGACTGGTGCTGGCCGAGGCCGTGCTCTCCTACGTCGGCATCGGCGTCGATCCGACGATGATCAGCTTCGGCACCATGATCAACAGCGCGCGCATGGAACTGGGCCGCGAGCCGGTCGTCTGGTGGTCGCTGGCGGCCGCCTTCACCACCATGTTCATCCTCGTGCTCGCCGCCAACCTGTTCGCCGACGCGGTGCGCGACGCATTCGATCCGAGGGCGGCGTGATCCAGCTCTTTGCGATTCCGTTGCTGTGCGTTGTGATTCTGCTGGGGTTGTTGTTTGCCTTGCCGAGGCGTGGGCGTTTGGCGCTGTTCTGGATCGGTTTCATTTTTCTTGCAGTCGTCTGGGTAGATTATTTTTTTGACGCTGCCTCGCCGGGGCATGATGGTGGGCCGGAGGAGGCACTGGGACTACTGGTACTTGCTGTCTTGACCTTCGCATTTGTTGTTGTTTTTTTGCTGGCGGTAGGACTTTCCATGTTCAGCGAAAAACCGGCAAATCCAGATTTGTCCATTTTTAGTAAAAATCAGACTGTTGTTCTGGTCGGCGGGCGACATCAAGGTGAAACCGGGCATGTGGCGAGGGCAAGCAGTAAGCAAGGCAAGGATGGTTATCTGGTTGCTCTCGACTCAGGCTTCGATGTCGTTGTTCCGGCCACGGACTTGGTTGCCGTAACCAAGGCAACCGATGGAATATCGGAGAGAGTCGGTGGATAAGGCATTGCTTCGTGTTTCCAACCTCCACCTCAGCTTCGCCGCCGGAAAAAAGATGCTGGTTGCGGTCGACGGCATTTCCTTTGCCATTTCCAAAGGCGAAACCTTCGCCCTGCTCGGTGAATCCGGCTGCGGCAAATCGGCGACGGCGCAGGGCATCATGCGCCTGCTGCCGGCGGCCGGGCGCATCACCGGCGGCAGCATCAAGCTGGAAGGCGAGGAACTGCTGACTCTGCCTGAAGCCGACATGCGCCAAGTGCGCGGCGCGCGCATCGCGATGATCTTCCAGGAGCCGGCGACCAGCCTCAATCCGGTGCTGACCGTCGGCACGCAGATCGGCGAAGTGCTCGACCGCCATTGCGACCTGCGCGGCGAGCCGGCCCGCCAGCGCATGCTGGAGCTGCTGCGCCAGGTCGGGATCGCCGACCCCGAACGGCGGCTCGACGAATATCCCTTCCAGTTTTCCGGCGGCATGAAGCAGCGCGTGATGATCGCCATCGCACTGGCCGGCGAACCCGACCTGCTGATCGCCGACGAGCCGACGACCGCGCTCGACGTCACCGTCCAAGCGCAGATTCTCGACCTGCTGGCGCAACTGCAGCGCGAGCGCGGCATGGGCATGCTGCTGATTACCCACGATCTCGGCGTCGTCGCCAGGATGGCGCACAGCATCGGCGTCATGTACGCGGGCGAACTGGTCGAGGTCGCCGAGCGCGAGGAATTCTTCAGCCGCCCGCAGCATCCCTACACGCAGGCGCTGTTCGCGGCCCTGCCCGAAGTCTCGCGGCGCGGCATGGCGCTGACCACGATCCCCGGCCAGGTGCCGTCGCTGGCCGCGATGCCGGCCGGCTGCCGCTTCGCCGACCGTTGTTCGCACGTGATGCCGGTCTGCCGCGAAATTTCGCCGGACTGGCGCGGGGTGGCCGCCAGCCACACTTTGCGCTGCCACTGGACGGGCGGCGCTACCGCCGCTGCCGACCACGCCCCGCGCATGGGCCTGGGCCATCTCATGCCCGAGATGGCCCCGTTCCTCGACGTCGCCGATCTGAAAGTCCATTTCCCGATCCGCCGCGGCGTCCTGCAGCGAACGGTCGGGCAGGTGCTTGCGGTCGACGGCGTTTCGCTGGCCATTTCCGCCGGGCGCACGCTGGCGCTGGTCGGCGAATCCGGCTGCGGCAAGACGACGGTCGGCAAGGCGCTGCTGCAACTGGTCAAGCCGACCGCCGGCAACGTCCGCCTCGGCGGCAGCGAACTGGTCGGCATGCAGGGCAAGCGCCTGCGGGCTGCCCGGCGCCACATGCAGATGGTTTTCCAGGATCCGTTTGCCTCGCTCAACCCGCGCCTGCGGGTCGGCGAAATCATCGCCGAAGGCATGTCCGCGCTCGGGTTGGAAAGCGATACGGCGGCGCAGGGCAGGGCGGTGGCGGCCTTGCTGAAGCAGGTCGGCCTGCCGGACGAAGCCGCTGGCCGTTACCCGCACGAATTTTCCGGCGGCCAGCGCCAGCGCATCGCCATCGCCCGCGCCCTCGCCGTGCAGCCCGAACTGCTGATCTGCGACGAACCGACGTCCGCTCTCGACGTCTCGGTGCAGGCGCAAATCCTCAACCTGCTCAAGCAGTTGCAGGAAGAACTCGGCATCGCCTACCTGTTCATCACCCACAACTTCGCGGTGGTCGAATACCTGGCCAACGATGTCGCGGTGATGTACCTCGGGCGCATCGTCGAGCGGGGCAGCGCGGAAGAGGTGCTGCGCTCGCCGCAGCATCCCTACACGCAGGCGCTGCTGTCGGCGGTGCCCGTCCCCCGGCTGGATGGACATACGGCGGCGATCCGCCTGCCCGGCGAAACGCCATCGTCGGCCAAGCCGCCGGCCGGCTGCCATTTCCACCCGCGCTGCCCGCAGGCTATGGATGTCTGCCGGCAGCGCTACCCGGAAACCAGCGAGATTTCAGCGACGCATGCAGTCAATTGCCATCTGGTGGGTTGAGTCAGCTATGGCCGTGTTTTGGCTAAATTGACCACGGCCCCTTTTTTACTTGACGATTTTATTTCGATAGATTAGCGTGAAACGGGCGAACCAACGAATCAAAGGAATCAGGGCCAGACTCAAATTAAATCCACGAATAAAACCCAAGTCCCGAAGGGCGAGGCTGTTGCGGTCGACTGGGGAAAAAGGGCCAAAATGGAAATGACGCTGAACCCTAATTCGAAGCTGGCCCCTTTGATTCATCGTCTGCTGGTCAGGGTGCGGGAGGCCATTGCCGCGCGTGGCATGGGCGCGCAGTTTGTAGACTTTACGCAGTTTTTCCGACGCGCAGCGCGGTGAAGATCGCCAGCGCTTGCAGTATGGCGATGCCGACCAGAACCTCGCCGAAGCGCTGGCCATCCATCAGTGTGCCGAAGATTACCGGGGCGAGCGCCAGCCCGAGATCGAGTCCGGAGTAGACGAAGCCGTAGACCCGGCCGTAGGCAGCCTGCCCGAAGCGGGCGGTGGCGGCACGGCGCACCAGCAGGTCGCGCGAGGGGCCGGCGATGCCGGTGCAGAAGCCGATGCCGGCCATCAGCGGCAGCACGCTCCAGCCGGGCAGCATGCCGGACGCGAGCAGCAGCGCGAGCAGGGCGGCGAGGCCGAGAGCGGCGGCGATCAGGCGGTCGTGGTCGCCTTTTTGCGCCAGAAAGCCGCCGAGCACGATGCCGGCGGCGCCGCCCAACAGGTAGGTTGACAGCGCCGCGGCGGCGGAGGTGATGGTCAGGCCGTAGAGCGCCTGCAGGATGGGGCTGGCAAAATTCTGGATGGCGCCGAAGGCGGCGGTAATGAACAGGAAGAACAGGAAGCACAGCCAGACGGCGCGTGACCCGAGGAAGCCGAAGGCCGGGCCGCTCGCCTGTGCGTGCTTGTTGGCATGCCAACGGACCGGGTCGGCGATGGCCTGGCGCCGCCAGTAAAGCAGGCCGAGCGCCAGCAGGGCGACGAGCGAGGCGCCGAGCGCCGCGTTGCGCCAGCCGGCGGCGGTGGCGATGGTGGTCAGGAAGAGCGGTGCTGCCGCCCAGCCAAGATTGCCGGACAGCCCGTGCACCGAAAAGGCATGACCGAGCCGCAGCTGCGAGACATGACGGTTGAGGACCGTGAAGTCGGCCGGGTGAAAGACGCTGTTGCCGAGGCCGGCGAGCGCCGCGACGAGCACCAGCATCGGGTAGCCGGTGGCGAAGTGCAGCACGACACCGGCCAGCGCGAAGCAGCCGATGCCGCCGCCGAGGACGCGCGCGGCGCCGAAACGGTCGACGAGAAAGCCGGCCATCGCCTGGCCAACGCCGGAGACGATAAAGAAGATGGTCATCGTGGTGCCGATGCCGGTGAAGCTGAGGCCGAACTCCGGCATCAGCCATGGAAACAGCGGTGGCAGCAATAAATGGAAAAAGTGCGAAACGCCATGCACGAAACCGATCACCGAAATGGTTTCGATATCGCGGGTAATGGGGGAGGGCAGGACTTCGGCGGTCATCGGGTGGCAGGAGGGTTATCCGGCAGCTCAGTTTATGTCGCTTGCCATTGACGTGGATTCGATAATCGGACAAAAATTATCGCAATGCTGACACACTTGCCTTTCGACCCCTGCCCCCGCCGGGCGCCGACGCCGGCGGAACCGCTGACCGTCAACCAGCGGCGCCTGCCGCCCGACGTGCGCGTGCCGTTGCACAGTCACGACTGGGCGCAACTTGCCTTTCCGTTGCGCGGCGCGCTACGCATCGCGGCGGCCGGCATGGCCTGGCTGGCGCCGGCTTTTCGCGCGGTGTGGATTCCGCCGCACATCGAGCACGAGGTCGTCGCACTCGGCGAGGTCGAACTGCGTACCGTCTATGTCGCCGCCGAAGCGGCGCCGCTGCCGCTCCATGCCTGCTCGGTGATCGAGGTGTCGGATCTGATGCGGACGCTGGTCGAGGCGATCAGCCGGGCCGAGGAGGGCGACGAGCTGCGCCGCGACCTGATGATCCGCCTGCTGCTTACCGAGATCGGCCGGGCGCCGCCGCTCTCGCTGGGCCTGCCGCTGCCGTCCGACCGCCGCCTGCAGGCGCTGTGTGGCGCGCTGATCGACGATCCCGCCTCCTCGCTGTCGCTGGCCGAGTGGGCGGCCCGTGTCGGCGCCAGCGAGCGGACGCTGGCCCGGCTGTTCGCCGGCGAACTGAAAATGAGTTTCGGCGCCTGGCGCCAGCAATTGCGCCTTGCCCGGGCGCTCGACCTGATCGGCCGCGGCCGCCCGTGCGGCGCCGTCGCGGCGGAACTGGGCTACGCCAGCCAGGCGGCCTTCTCGGCCATGTTCAAGCGCGCCTTCGGCGTGCCGCCGGGGCGTTTCATGCAGGAACGCAGTTCGCTGCCCGCCGGCGAGCCGCTAAACGACTGACCAGGGAGTTGGCAGATGGAAGCAAGTTTTTGGCATGCGAAATGGGAAAAAGGCGAGATCGGTTTTCACCAGGATGAAGTCAATCCGTTACTGCTCGACCATTTCGGCGCGCTGTCCTTGCCAGCCGGGAGTCGTGTCTTCGTCCCGCTGTGCGGCAAGACGTGGGATATCCGTTGGCTGCTCGAATCCGGCTATCGGGTCGCCGGTGCCGAGCTGAGCCGGGTCGCCGTCGAGCAGTTGTTTGCGGACATGGGGCTGGAACCGGGCATTTCCCAGGTCGGCCCGCTGACCCGCTTTGCCGCCGAAAATATCGACATCTACAGCGGCGACATCTTCGAACTGAGCGGCAGCGATCTCGGCCAGGTCGACGCGGTCTACGACCGGGCGGCACTGGTCGCGCTGCCCGCCGCCATGCGCCAGCGCTACGCCGATCATATAGCCGCCATCACCGGCCGCGCCCGGCAACTGCTGGTCGCCTACGAATACGACCAGAGCCTGCAGAACGGCCCGCCGTTTGCCGTCGGCGCCGACGAAGTGCGCCGCCTCTATGGCCGGCATTACGAGCCGGTGCTGCTCGCCAGCACCGAGGTGGACGGCGGCCTACCCGGCAAGTCCCCGGCCACCGAACACGTCTGGCTGCTGCGGCCAGCCTGAGGCTGTCGGTGGGCGGTGGACGCCGCTACACTGGATATTTTGCTGAGATGGACGCATGATGATGGAACGCTGCCCCTGGTGCGAAGGATTCGACCTTTACCGCGAGTACCACGACACGGAATGGGGCCTGCCGCTGCGTGACGACCGTGCCCTGTTCGAACTGCTGATCCTCGAAGGCGCCCAGACGGGCCTGTCGTGGGCCACCGTGCTCAAGAAGCGGGCGCACTACCGGCAGGTATTCGATGGCTTCGATCCGCACAGGATCGCCCGCTACGACGAGCAGAAAGTTGCTGCCCTGCTGGCCGACCCCGGCATCATTCGCAACCGTGCCAAGATCGCCGCCACCATCCAGAATGCCAAGGCCTATCTGGTGCTGACCGCCTGCGGGCAATCGTTCAGCGATTTCCTGTGGCCCTTCGTCGGCGGCGCCCCGGTACAAAACGCCCGGTCATCGCTGGCCGAAGTCCCCGTCAAGACCGCGCAATCGGATGCAATGAGCAAAGCCCTGATCCGCGCCGGCTTCAAATTCGTCGGCTCGACGATCTGTTATGCCTTCATGCAAGCGGCCGGGATGGTCAACGACCATCTGGTCAGTTGCCCGCGATATGAGGAGGTGCAGGGGCGCTAGGTTATGGCTGGCCAATTTCGGCCAATGCAGGAGTTCGCCTCGTAGGTCGACAATTTCAGTTTCCGGCCAGAAGCGGTCAGTTGATATGCGATATGATTGGCGCTCATGACTAACCGAACCACATCCATCCTTCTTGCATTGACGGTCTTGATAGCGATACTTGGCGTGTTTTTATTGCCCCTCAGGCAGGGACTGGGTGTCATATCGAGGTTTATCATGTATGCATATGTCCTCGATATTTTCGCTGTGTGGTTCTTCTTGGCCGTGAAGCTATTTTCTGCGCTGGCTCCTTTGAACTTCAAATGTGAGTCGCTATCGCGTAACGAAAATATGTTTTGTTTTTTCTACGTGTTTCTAACAAAGGAAGCGCGAGAAGAATGGCGTGGCTACATAAGCGAAAAAAAGAATTGAGGGGCTGCATAGCAACTATCCCGTGACTTCCGCTCAGGGTCGCTTCCGACCTTCTTTGCTCGGGGCTTGAAAGACTGCTCTATCTCGGTCGCCCGTCAGACGGCAAATATCACTGCAGCCGTTACTCCCCATCCTTCTCCAGCTTCAGCGAAGCCGAATTAATGCAGTAGCGCAGCCCGGTCGGCGCCGGGCCGTCGGGGAAGACGTGACCAAGATGAGCGCCACAGTCGTGGCAGGTGACTTCGGTGCGCAGCATGCCGAAGCTGCGGTCGACGTGCTCGTCGATCAGTTTTTCATCGTTCGGCGTATGGAAGCTCGGCCAGCCGCAGCCCGAATCGAACTTGGTTTCGGAACGGAAGAGCGGGGCGCCGCAGCAGATGCAGCGGTAGGTGCCGTCGCTGTGGGTATCCCAATACTTGCCAGTGAAGGCAGGTTCGGTGCCCTTCTCGCGGGTGACGTGGTACTCGGTCGGGGTCAGTTGGGCGCGCCATTCGGTGTCGGTTTTCTCGATTTTCGGCATGACTGTTCTCGTCAGGTTCAGCCGGCTAAGACCTGCGGTTTCGGCTATGATTCAAGGAGATTTTTCAGGATATCTTGAATGAACCCCAATCCGCTCGACGACAGCGGTCTCTAGCGCCTCGAACGGCTTCTCGAAGCCGATGTCTTTCAGGAAAACGCCATGCGCCTCGATGAAATCCAGGCGATGCTATGCGCCATTGTCAGCGGGCCGGTGCCGGTGGCCCCTGCAGTCTGGCTGCCGGAGGCGCTGGGCAAGGGGCTGAATAAATAGGCCAGGCTCAAATTAAATCGTCGTCCAATTCGCGGCCGGCAACACTACCCGAGAACCGACGAGATGCATCTCGCCGGCTAAATCAACTGCGGCGGCCGTTGCCCGATTTGGCGACCTTGATTGTTCCCTGAGCTGGCGCTGCCGGCTTCGCGGCGGCGGTCTTCGTCTTGCCGCCCGCAGCGGCTTTCGCGCCCGTGGACGGGGCCTTTGCGGTGTCCGCGGCGGCCAGCTTGGCGCCGCCTTTCTTCGCTTCCTTGGTGGCGACCCGGGTGTCGGCTGCCTTGCCCTTGACGGCCTTCTGGGGCTTGCCAGGGCGTGCGGTCGGTGTCGCTGCCACCTGGACCTTGGCCGGCGGTTCGGGCTCGACGATCTGCGGCAGGTGGGGTTCAGCGCCCAAGCTTTCCAGGTCGTCGGCACCCTTGCCGGCCGGTACCAGCAGGGTGGAGCCGCCAGCCAGCTTGATCTTGCCGCCGAGACCGTTGGCGCGTTGCAGGTCGGACAGCGTAATGCCGAATCGCGGCGCGACCTGGTCGAGCTTCTCGCCGGATTTCAGCGTGTAGGCCTGCCACTCGGTCAGGGGCTCGTCGGCTTTTTCCAAATTGCGCTGAAAGGTGGCAAGTTTCTCGGCCGGCAGGACAACCGGCGTAGCGGCCTTCATCACCGGGCGGTTGTGCGAGGGATTCAGCGCCAGAAATTCATCGACCGGCATGTTGGCGAGGCGGGCGGCGGTCTTGACATCCATCGCCTTGGGCGTCCCGATGGTCGCGAAGTAGGGGCGATTGATGATTTCCGGAAGGCCGAGCTGGATCATCACGACCGGGTTGCTGAAGATGTTCTTGAGCGCCTGCAGCTTCGGCACGTAATGCCGGGTTTCGTTCGGCATCGTCAGGCTGGCGTAGTCGGTCGGTAGGCCGCGCGCGGCATTCTTCTCGATTGCCCGCTTGACGGCGCCTTCCCCCCAGTTGTAGGAGGCCAGCGCAAGGTGCCAGTCGCCATGCATTTCGTAGATGGTCTGCAGGTATTCGAGTGCAGCGTCGGTCGAGGCAACGACGTCGCGGCGCTGGTCCTGCCACCAGGTCTGCTCGAGGTTGAAACGCTTGCCGGTGGCCGGGATGAACTGCCAGAGGCCGGAAGCATGCGAGCGCGAGTAGGCCATCGGGTTGAAGGAGCTTTCCACCATCGGCAGCAGTGCCAGCTCGGTCGGCATGCCGCGCGCTTCCAGTTCCTCGACGATGTGGTGCAGATAGGGGCGGCTGCGCTCGACCATCCGGCGCAGCGCATCGGGCCGGTTCTGGTACCACTGCTGATAGTGCAGCGTCAGGTCGTCATCCAGGTTGGTCATCGCAAAACCGTGGCGCAGACGAACCCAGAGATCGTCAGGCTGGACGGTCAGGTCGACGGTGCGCGCCACGGCCGGGGCCGGACGCACTTCGTGAACGGTCAGGGTGTTGTCGATGCTCGGGGCGCTCGAAGGTGCCAGCATCGACAGAAGCAAAGGCTGGTTGTCGCCGTCGGCGAGAACCGGGGTGGCGATGAGGGACGCCAGGGAAATCAGTGCAATGCCGGTGAACCCTTTGACCAGCGACAGAACGTTGCGATCGTGCATGGGGCAAGACTCCAGCCTCGGAACGGGAATGGTCGGAAGGCTCCAGTATAACGTCTGTGAGCAGAAATACCCATGTTTTCAACGATGAAAACAAGAGAACCGGCCTTGGCCGGTTCTTGTATTGGTATTGGTTGGCGGAGTGGACGGGGCTCGAACCCGCGACCCCCGGCGTGACAGGCCGGTATTCTAACCAACTGAACTACCACTCCGCGCTGAAACCTTGGCGTCCCCACGGGGATTCGAACCCCGGTTACCGCCGTGAAAGGGCGGTGTCCTAGGCCTCTAGACGATGGGGACCCGGACAAAACTCCATCTCTCTCACGTTTGCCTGGTGGAGGTAAGCGGGATCGAACCGCTGACCTCTTGCATGCCATGCAAGCGCTCTCCCAGCTGAGCTATACCCCCAGTTCCGTGAAAGAGGGCGCATTATATGGACTGGACCGATCCTTGTAAACACCTGTCCAGAAATATGTTGCGAGTTGATGATCTCCCGAGTCCGTGTTCGCGAAAGAATCAACCGCCGGCAGCCGGAAGCGCAAAAATGGCCGACAATTCATGCGCCTCGGAGCCAGCCAGATCAAAAGAACCGGGACAACGGATTCCGGAAGGTTTGGGCAGGCAAGATGGCGCCGGGAAGCAAGCTCCCCCGGTACTTCAGCATGCTTGCTTCCCTTCGAAATCAATGGGTAAGGACAGTTTGCGCAGGTGTGTTCTCGGAACCGGCCGCAACTGCCGTCCCTTCATTGACGTGCTCCGGCAATGCCTCAGGGCTGCGTTCCAGCGCCCGTTCGAGCACTTGGTCGATCCATTTAACGGGAACGATCTCGATCTTGTTCTTGATGTTGTCCGGGATTTCGGTCAGGTCCTTGACGTTCTCTTCCGGAATCAATGCCGTCCTGAGGCCGCCGCGCACCGCTGCCAGCAACTTTTCCTTGAGGCCGCCGATCGCCAGGACCTCACCGCGCAGGGTGATTTCTCCGGTCATGCACACTTCACAGCGGACCGGTATCCCCGTGAAGGCGGAAACCAGTGCCGTGGTCATGGCGATGCCGGCCGAGGGGCCGTCCTTGGGCGTGGCACCCTCGGGAACGTGGATGTGGATGTCGGTCTTCTCGAAAGCCTCGTCCTTGATTCCGAGGCGCCGGGCGCGGGCACGGACGACCGAACGGGCGGCCTCGACCGATTCCTTCATCACGTCACCGAGCGAACCGGTGCGCAGGATGTTGCCCTTGCCGGGCATGTTGGCGCACTCGATGGTCAGCAGTTCGCCGCCCACTTCGGTCCAGGCGAGGCCGGTGACCTGGCCGATCTGGTTCTCCTTCTCCGCCATGCCGAAACTGTAGCGGCGGACGCCGAGGAATTTGTCCAGATTGCGGGCGTTGACCAGAATCTTGCTGCTGCGCTTCTTCAGAACCAGCGTCTTGACGACCTTGCGGCAGATTTTCGAAATTTCCCGCTCGAGGGCGCGGACACCGGCTTCGCGCGTGTAATAACGGACGATGTCGCGGACCGCGCTGTCAGCGACGGCCAGTTCCGTCATCCTGAGGCCATTGTTCTTCAACTGCTTGGGCAGCAGATAGCGCATGGCGATATTGACTTTTTCGTCCTCCGTGTAGCCGGAGAGGCGGATGACTTCCATGCGGTCGAGCAGCGGCGCCGGAATGTTCATGGTATTGGCCGTGGCCACGAACATCACGTCGGAGAGGTCGAAATCGACCTCGACGTAGTGATCCTGAAAAATGTGATTCTGTTCCGGATCAAGGACTTCGAGCAGCGCCGATGAGGGATCGCCACGGAAATCCTGGCCGAGCTTGTCCACTTCGTCGAGCAGGAAGAGCGGGTTGCGTACGCCGACCTTGGTCAGGCTTTGCAGAATCTTTCCCGGCATCGAGCCGATATAGGTGCGGCGGTGGCCGCGAATTTCGGCCTCGTCGCGCACGCCGCCGAGCGCCATACGCACGAACTTGCGGTTGGTCGCCTTGGCGATCGACTGGCCGAGCGAGGTCTTGCCGACGCCGGGAGGGCCGACCAGGCAGAGGATCGGCGCCTTCACCTTGTCGACGCGCTGCTGGACGGCGAGATACTCGACAATGCGCTCCTTGACCTTTTCCAGTCCGAAGTGGTCGGCGTCGAGCACCTTCTCGGCCTCGCGCAGATCCTTGTTGGTTCGCGTCTTCTTGCGCCAGGGCAGGCCGACCAGAGTCTCGATGAAATTGCGGACGACCGTCGCCTCGGCCGACATCGGCGACATCAGGCGCAGCTTCTTGATCTCGCCGAGCGCCTTGGCCAGGCCTTCCCTGCTCATCCCTGCGGCCTTGATCTTGCGGTCCAGTTCCTCGAGGTCGGCGCCTTCCTCGCCTTCGCCGAGTTCCTTCTGAATGGCCTTGACCTGCTCGTTGAGGTAATACTCGCGCTGGCTCTTTTCCATCTGGCGCTTGACGCGGCCGCGGATGCGCTTCTCGACTTGGAGAATGTCGATTTCCGATTCGAGTTGCGATAGCAGGCGGTCGATGCGCTCGCGGACACTGTCCATTTCCAGCACTTCCTGCTTCTGCTCGAGCTTGAGCGGCAGGTGCGCGGCAATCGTGTCGGCCAAGCGTCCGGCATCCTCGATGCCGGTAATCGACGACAGAACCTCGGGCGGAATTTTTTTGTTCAGCTTGACGAACTGGTCGAACTGGGCAACCACGGCGCGGCGCATGGCCTCGATCTCGTGGTCCTCGACCCCGGACTGCGGCAGTGGGGCAGCGGTTGCCAGGAATACGGAGGATTGCACCTCGATGGCTTCGACGCGAGCGCGCTGCGTGCCTTCAACCAGAACCTTGACGGTGCCGTCGGGCAGCTTAAGCATCTGCAGGATATTGGCCAGACAGCCGATGCGATAGAGATCATCCGGTTCCGGCTCATCCTTGGCGGCGGATTTCTGGGCCAGCAGCAGGATGTTCTTGCCGCTTTCCATGGCCATTTCGAGGGCCTTGATCGATTTCGGGCGACCGACGAAGAGCGGAATGACCATGTGCGGAAAGACGACGACATCGCGCAGCGGCAGCAGCGGCAATTGGACCGTTTCCGGGAGCGTGTTGGGGTTCGACATTACGATGCCTTTGAAATTGGTATGTACCCGTTACTTTGGGACGTGAAACCGCAATTCAAGTCCCTGCTCAGTTGGAGCCGGAAACCTTCGGCTGATCGACGTAAATTAGTAGCGGCGGGGTGTCCCCGGTGATCATGTTCTCGTCGATGACGACCTTTTCGACATTTTCCATGCCGGGGAGTTCGTACATCGTGTCGAGCAGGGCATGTTCCAGGATAGAGCGCAGCCCGCGGGCTCCGGTCTTGCGCGCCAGCGCCTTCCTGGCGATGGCGGAAAGCGCACCGGGACGCACTTCCAGTTCGACGTCTTCCATGCCGAACAGCTTCTGGTACTGCTTGATCAGTGCATTCTTGGGTTCGGTGAGGATCTGGATCAGGGCCGGTTCCTCAAGTTCCTGGAGTGTGGCGACGACCGGCAGACGACCGATCAGTTCGGGAATGAGACCGAACTTGATCAGGTCTTCCGGCTCGGCATCGAGCAGAACTTGACCAATGGCCTTCTTGTCCTTCTTGCCCTTGACTTCGGCCCCGAAGCCGATGCCGCCTTTTTCCGAGCGGTTGAGAATGATCTTTTCCAGGCCGGCAAAGGCACCGCCGCAGATGAAGAGGATATTGGTCGTGTCAACCTGGACGAAATCCTGATTCGGGTGCTTGCGCCCGCCCTGCGGCGGAATTGAGGCGACGGTGCCCTCGATGAGCTTGAGCAGCGCCTGCTGCACGCCTTCACCGGAAACGTCGCGGGTGATCGACGGGTTGTCCGACTTGCGCGAAATCTTGTCGATTTCGTCGATGTAAACGATGCCCTGCTGCGCTTTCTCGATATCGTAATCGCACTTCTGGAGCAGCTTCTGGATGATGTTCTCGACGTCCTCGCCGACATAGCCGGCTTCGGTCAGCGTCGTCGCGTCGGCCATCACGAAGGGTACGTTCAGGAGGCGGGCGAGCGTCTGGGCGAGCAGCGTCTTGCCCGAGCCGGTGGGCCCGACCAGCAGGATGTTGCTCTTGGCCAGTTCGACGTCGCCGGCATTCTTGGCGGTGTGGCGCAGGCGCTTGTAGTGGTTGTACACCGCCACGGCGAGGATGCGCTTGGCGACTTCCTGGCCGATCACGTACTGGTCGAGGATCGAGCAGATCTCGCGCGGCGTCGGCAGGTCCGAGCGACCGGCCTTGGCCGTCTCTTCGGGCAGTTCGTCGCGGATGATGTCGTTGCACAGTGCGATGCACTCGTCGCAGATGAAGACCGACGGGCCGGCGATGAGTTTCTTGACTTCGTGCTGGCTCTTGCCGCAGAAGGAGCAGTAGAGCAATTTTTCCTGGGCGCCTTTGGTCATCCGAGAACCTCTCCGTTCAAGCCGCGTCGCGGCGGGTCAGCACCTTGTCGATCAGACCGTATTCTGCCGCTTCCTCCGCGGAAAGGAAATTGTCACGATCGGTATCCTTTTCGATGCGTTCCAGCGGTTGACCGCTGTGCTCGGCCATGATCCGGTTCAGGCGATCGCGAATCGACAGGATTTCCTTGGCGTGAATGGCGATGTCCGAGGCCTGGCCCTGGAAGCCGCCCAGCGGCTGGTGAATCATCACGCGCGAGTTGGGCAACGCGAAACGCTTGCCCTTGGCGCCGGCACAGAGCAGGAAGGCGCCCATCGACGCCGCCTGGCCGATACAGAGCGTCGATACGTCTGGCTTGACGAACTGCATGGTGTCGTAGATCGACAGGCCGGCAGTCACCGCTCCACCGGGCGAGTTGATGTAGAAGTGGATGTCCTTGTCCGGATTGTCGGCTTCAAGGAACAACAGTTGGGCGACAACCAGATTGGCGGTGACGTCGTTGACCGGGCCGACCAGGAACACCACGCGCTCCTTCAGGAGGCGGGAATAGATGTCGAAAGCGCGCTCGCCACGACCGCTCTGTTCGATCACCATCGGGACCATGCCCAGTGCCCGAGGATCCTGGTTGCCTGCGTTGTCGATATTCATTTCAGCCCTTGCCTGTTGCGTTCAAATGGTCGTCTGGTCGTCGCCGTTGCTACGATTGGGGAGATTACTGCTTCTGGCCCATGAGTTCATCAAAAACTGCAGCCTTGTCAGTAACCTTGGCCTTGCCGAGTACCCATTCGACAACATTGCTCTCGATCGCCAGGCCTTCGACTTCGCCCAGGCGCTGCGGCTGGGCGTAATACCAGCGCACGACTTCCTCCGGGTGCTCGTAGCTTTGGGCGTTTTCCTCGACCATTGCGCGAACCTGCTCGGGAGTTGGCTGAAGCTTCTCGGATTTCACCAGTTCGGCGAGAATCAGGCCAAGCACCACGCGGCGTCGCGCTTGTTCCGCAAACCATTCGGGCCGGATTGGCATGTCCGCGACCTTCATGCCGCGCTGCTCCATGTCCTGACGGGCAGCCTGCATCAGGCGCTGGATTTCCATCTCGATCAGCGCGTTCGGCGTGGAGATCGGGTTGGCCTTGATCAGGGCTTCCATGACCTGATCCTTGACCTTGCCTTCGATGCGGCGTTTCACTTCGCGTTTGAGGTTGGCTTCGATCTCGGCGCGCATCTTGGCGACGTCGCCGTCGGCGATGCCCATGCTCTTGGCGAACTCGGCGTCGATCTCCGGCAGCTTGGGCGCCTGCACCTGTTTGACGGTGATTTCGAACTGTACGGTCTGCCCGGCGAGATCCTTGGCGAAGTAATCCGCCGGAAAAGTCAGGTCGAAGGTCTTGGATTCGCCGGACTTGGCGCCTTCGACGGCCTTTTCGAAGTCAGGCAACATCATGCCCTGGCCGAGCACGAACGGGTAGTCGGTTGCTTGCCCGCCCTGGAAAGGCTCGCCATCCTTCTTGCCGAGGAAGTCGATGACGACGCGGTCTTCCGTCGCGGCGGCACGCTCGGTGTCTTCGTAGGAGACACGCTGCTTGCGCAGGATGTCGAGGGTCTTGTCAACCTCCTTGGCACCGACTTCAAGAACCGGACGCTCGACTTCCGCGGTCGACATGTCGGCCGGGGTGAAATCCGGGTACACCTCGAAGATGGCCGAGAACTCGAGGTGAGTCGTGCTTTCGCTGGCCTTGGGCTCGATCCGTGGGTAGCCGGCGACACGCATCTTCTGGGCGGTCACGGTCTCGCCGAAGACGCGGTCCAGTTCTTCGGACAGTACTTCGTGGCGGGCCTGGCTGCCATATTGCTGTTTGACGATGCTGAACGGCACCTTGCCCGGACGGAAGCCGGGCATCTTGATGTTCTTTCCCATACGCTTCAGGCGCTGATCCATCTCCTTTTCGACATTTTCGATGGGGATGGACAGATCGATGCGGCGTTCCAGTTCGTTGGCTTGAGCAGTGGTCGCTTCCATGAGATTTCCTTGTGACTACGAGCCGAAAAAAATAAAGCCGATAATTCTATCATGGCAAGGGAAGCAGCAGGATTCTTGGTAGACAACGATCTATAGACAGGCGAACGGATTGTTCGCTACAATGCGCGCCTTCTTCGACGGCGGCTGTAGCTCAGTTGGTAGAGTCCCGGATTGTGATTCCGGTTGTCGTGGGTTCGAGACCCATCAGTCGCCCCAGTACATAGCTTCACCAAGCACCATGAAGCACCAGAAACCCCGATAGCTCAAGGCTTTCGGGGTTTTTGCTTTGTAGCATCCGGCACCATCAAACACCATCCCAATACCGAAAGTCTGTCGGTACACTTGACGGTAGTCACAAAAGGGGTGACGGTACACGTCAAAGTGACGGTATCAGGGAGGCGCAATGGCTACCGACAAACTCACGGCGGTTTCGATCAAGCAGGCCAAGCCGGCTGAAAAGCCCTACAAATTGACTGACGGCGGCGGGATGTATTTGCTGATCGATACCAAGGGCGGCAAATATTGGCGCCTGGATTACCGCTTTGCTGACAAGCGTAAGACCCTGGCCCTGGGTGCTTACCCTGAAGTCTCCCTGGAAGAGGCACGCAAGGCCCGCGACAAGGCCCGAAAGCAGATCAAGCAGGACATCGACCCCAGTGAGCAGCGCAAGGTCAGCAAGCTGACGGCGGCGCATCGGGCGGCCAATAGCTTTGAAGCTGTAGCCCGCGAGTGGCACGCAGAGTTTTCACCGACCTGGACCAAGCATACGCAGGAAAAGAACCTGCGCATCTTCGTGGTCTATGCCTTCCCCTGGATTGGAAGTCGACCGATTGCCGAGGTCACGGCTCCCGAGCTGCTGGCGATCATTCGGCGGGTCAAGGATCAGGGCTATCTCGACACCGCACACCGTCTGCGCATGACCGCCGGGCAGGTGTTCCGCTATGGCATCAGTACCGGCCGCTGCGAACGCGACATATCGGCCGACCTGCGCGGCGCCATCCCGCCGCAACGGAAGAAGCACTACGCGGCCATCACCGATCCGGCAGAGTTCGGCAAGCTGCTACGCGACATCTGGGCATATCAGGGAAGCCTGATTACCTGTTCCGCGTTCCGACTATCCGCGCTGTTCGGCCTGCGCCCTGGGGAAGTCAGGAACCTGGAATGGTCCGAGGTGGATCTCGATACCAAGTTGATCCGCATTCCCCTGGGCAAGATGAAGGCGCGGCGGCTGCATGTCGTGCCGCTGGCCGAGCAGGCCACGACGATCCTGAAGGACTTGAAGCCCTTGACCGAGGCAGGGCGGTTCTGCTTCCCCGGCCTGCAAAGCCGTGATCGGCCGATGAGCGAGAACACCATCAATGCGGCACTACGTCGTTTGGGCTACGACACGCAGAGCGAGCAATCCGCACACGGTTTCCGCAGCTCGTTCTCGACCATGGCGCACGGCTCCGGGCTGTTCCGGCCCGAGGTGGTCGAGGTGCAGCTCGCCCACAAGCATGGCGACGCGGTGCGCCTGGCCTATGACCGGGGTGACTTCCTAGAGGAGCGGCGCAAGCTGATGACCTGGTGGGCGGGGCAGTGTGATCAGATGCGCTTGGGTGCCGAGATCATCCCAATTGGTGCGGTTGCGTGATGGAGATTAAGCTCAAAGGCATGGACGACGATATCAAGGCCATGGTCCAGGTGGTTGCTTATGCAACCGAATTTCACCGATTGCATCCGGACGTGGCAGGGGTTCCGGCGTATTCAACTGAAGCTCAGGAAATTGCGCGGCTATTCGTTGCTGGCTTTCCAAAGCCCGAACAGATAGCTGATCTACCATATGGATTTAAAGACGCCCTGCAGCTCATGGCACATGAAGCTGTCAACGTGAATGACAGGCGCCACCGGGATGATATGCGAGATCGCATGTGTGCTCTATTGCTGCATGGGGGCGCCCTGGAAATCGCAGAGAGGGCTTGGCTGATCTACGTTTTATCCAGACTGAGGGATCTTCCTCACGAATCAAGAGGGCGGGCAATCCAGGGCGATGAGCGGATCAAATTCATGCTGCAGCTCATTGGCTTCATTGAGGATGACGAACGAAAAGCCGGGAAAAACAAGCGAGGGGATGTAACGAAAAGGCTGCACAGTGCAGCAGAACACTTCCGAAAAAGCTTTGATTCGGTGAACGCCATGTACAAATCGACGGCGTTCAAGCGGCTTCGTAAGAGTCTCACCGATAGGGGAAATATTGAGCGTGCATTGTTTACCAAGACAACGATTTAGCGCGCTCCTACATTGCCGCCATGCACCCAGCGGCACCATCCCGGCGCCGTGGGTTCCTTCCAAGGAAAAGCCATGGCACAGAAGACCATCCCGCCCAATCTGGCGGCGTTTGACGCCCTCCCTGATTCAGCTCTGATCGATGTGAAAGTGGTTTCCGGTATCTTCGGATGCTCGGAAAACACCGCCTGGCGCCGCTATGGCAGCCTGGCGATCAAGGTATCCCCGCAGCAGACGCGCTGGCGTGTTGCCGATGTGCGCAAGGCATTGGCCGCCCTGGAAAATCCGGGGCGGGATGCCGCATGAAGAATCGACTTGACCATGCCGGTCGACCGTGGCAATCTTTGTCCACGGTGCTCAACACACCTCAACTAGCGGTATCCGCTCCCGTCAGTCCAAGCGGATTTTTTACGTCCATAGGTTTCGTCCGTGTCGGCTTCGTGTCGTTATGGCGTGGTCAATGGCCGGGTAGTGCGCAGTTATGCAATAGCCTTCGGGTAAAAGCTGCGGGCGGTCTAGTTGCCGTGTTGAAGTACCCGGCCACCCTTTACGGGGTGGTCAATTCAACGAACCAACTAGGAGGCCATCATGGCTGAAACCAAAACCCACGGCGCGGGTCTGCGCCAGCTTCAAGCCTATCCGTCCGCACTGCAATTCGTCTCGCAGCTCGCACCTGTCGACCTCAACAAGGTCGCTGCCATCGCCGTGCAGATCAAGGCATTGATGGATGCCGGCGCAATGAGCAGCATCGAAGCTTCGGAAGAGGCGTGCAGTGTTTTCGATAATCTGCACGGTGTCGTCGATAACCTCCTGGTGTTGCCGAGCACAGAGGCCAAGGCGGTTCGCGGATCGGTATCGGAGATCAAGACAAAACCCAAACAGTTCTTCGCTTGTAATCCCACAGGAGGCGAACTCTTCACGGTGTCTGCTGGTATTCCGGTGCTCGATGCCCTCGAGAGCGTTTCCTGCATTTTCAACATCTCAAGACAGCTAGCCGATAACGCAGCGGAGAGATTTGACAACGAGGTGCTGTGGGCGCTCTCGTACCAGATCGAGATGGGCAAAGCGGTGCTGGATTCTATGATCGAGGCACTTGTTGAGGAGGTGAGTCATGGCTGATTACAACGCCTCTGACTCCAAGGCCATGCTGATTCTGGAGGCCATCGTGCACGCTGCCAATGCTGCGGACGACGATTGCGGCGATGTTCAGAAGTCGAGCAACTGGCTGATCCTGATCGAAGCTGCAACCAATCATGCCTATTACCTGCTGTTCGGGACAAACCTGGTGGAGATTGGCGATGGCAAATAGCCGACTTCATTCCCTCGAGCTGGTGCCTGAAGGCAAGAAAATCGGCGATCTGAACCACATCTTTTCGCAGGTCGAAAGGGAAGTCCGGATCGGCAAGCGCAGCACGGTTTGCGCATCTTGCTGCAAGCCGTTCAGTGCAGTCCGGAAGGCCCGCAAGGAAATCCGCCTGTATGCCGTTGACCTCGAGATTCCGATTGCCTGGGCCTATCCGCTTTGTGGTTCCTGTGTCGCCCAATACCAGCGCGGCGAGGATTACCGGGATGCGGTATTGGCGGCGGTAGAAGCCTTCCATCTTGGCGAGGTGTCAACGCAATGACAGCTTTCTACCTCGATGATTTTCGCAACGCCCTGGCGCTGGCCGGCTTGGCCATACGCAAGGGCGACCTGGTAGCCGATGGCGTGTTGCATCGCTACCAGGTGGAGGGCGACAAGGCCGGCAGCAAGAACGGCTGGTATGTTCTCCATGCCGATGCGCAGCCCTTCGGGGCTTTCGGTTCCTGGAAGACTGGGCAGTCTGAAACCTGGTCGCCCTCCACAACGGAGGTGATGACCGAGCGAGAGCGCGAGGCGCTGGCGGCGCGGATCGCGGCGGCGAAGCTAGCCCGTGATACCGAGCAGGCAGCTGTCCATACGTCTGCACGCAAGCGCGCTCATGATCTTTGGAAGAAAGCCCAGCCCGCCGACGGCGGTCATGCGTACCTGGTCAAGAAGGGGGTGCCGGCCTACGGGCTCAAGCTGTTGCGTCAGCAGCTTGTCGTTCCGCTGCGCGACGTCGACGGCACGCTGCACTCTCTTCAGTTCATCGCCGCCGATGGTCGCAAGACCTTCCTGAGCGGCGGCCGCAAGCGCGGTTGTTACCACGCTATCGGCCGGCCGGCGGTGGCGCTCTGCATCTGCGAGGGTTACGCCACCGGGGCCACCATCTACCAGGCGACCGGCAATGCAACGGCGGTCGCTTTCGACGCCGGAAACCTGCAGCCGGTGGCCAAGGCGTTACGCCAGAAGTTTCCCCGCCTGACGCTGGTCATTGCTGCCGACAATGATACGGAAACGCCGGGCAATCCGGGGTTGACCGCAGCACGGGCGGCGGCGCGAGCGGTGGGTGCGGTGCTGGCGGTGCCTTCCTTTGCGGAGGCTACCCATGTCTGATCGTTCCGACTTCAACGACCTCGCCAGAGTGGCGGGCGGTGGGGCGGTGGCCGCAACAATCCAGTCGGCGATAGCCACACACCGACCCGCCGAAGAAAACGCCACCGGGCGCGATTCCGAGGTTCGCCATATTGGCGAAAACTGGCCTGATCCCATTCTTCCCGGCAAGGTGCCAGTGCCCGAGATCCCGGTCGACGTGTTGCCGACCTGGGTCAAGGACATGGCCGGCGCCGTCGCTGAATCGACCCAGACGCCGCCCGCCCTGGCGGTGATGGTGGCGCTGTCGGTGCTGGCCACCTGCCTGCATCGCCGGTTCGAGGTGGCGCCCTGGGGCGAGGAAGACGACTACACCGAACCCTTGAGCCTGTGGACGCTGACGGCGCTCCTCAGTGGCAGCCGCAAGACCGCGGTGATCGGCGCCCTGACGGCACCGCTGGTCTATTGGGAGAAGCTGGAGCGCGACCGGCTGCGGCCGGAAATTGCTCGGTCCCATGCGGCACGGTTGGTGGCCAAGAAGCGGATCGAGAAGCTGACCAAGGATGCGGTCAACGCCGAGAACGACAAGGAGCGCGAGCGCATCCGCAAGCTGATCGAGGACGAGGAGAACACGATGCCACCCGAAGTGCGGGCGCCCCGCCTGTTCACGGGCGACGTGACAGCCGAACGCCTGCAGGCGCTGCTGGTAGAGCACGCCGAGCGCATGTCGGTGCTGAGCGACGAGGCCGGGATATTCCTCATCATGGCCGGGATGTATTCGGGTGGGATGGCCAGCCTGGATGTGTTCCTGCAAGGGCACGCCGGGACGCCGATGCGGGTGGATCGTGCCGACCGCTGCGCCCACGTTGACCGGCCGGCCTTGACGTTCGGCTTGGCGTTGCAGCCTGGAGTGCTGGCCGATGTCGCCAGTAGCCGGCGCTTCCGGGATAGCGGCCTGCTGGCTCGATTCCTGTTCGCCATGCCGGATAGCAACGTTGGCACGCGGGACGTGCGGCGGCGCTGGTCCATTCCCAGCTACGTACAGAAGGAATACGAGCGGCAGTTGCATGGGTTGCTTGCCGGTCGCCAGCAGGTGGCCAGCAAGCCGCGCGTGCTGGGCATGACCGATCCAGCCCGCGAAGAATGGCTCGCCTTCGCTGCAGAAATTGAGGCGCAGTTAGGCGAGCGGGGCGTGCTGGAATCCATTGCCGACTGGTCCAGCAAACTGCCTGGCACGGCGGCGCGGATAGCGGCGCTCCTCGAGTTGGCCGAGGTTGGCGCGACGGCCGATAGCGTGAGCCTGGAAGCTACCGGGAATGCGGTGCGGCTCTGCCGGCTGCTGATCGACCATGCCCATGCAGCGTTCGGCCTGCTGGGTGCGGATGCGACTGACACCGACGCCACGGCAATCGTGAAGTGGGCGCGGGATGGCGGCATGTTGTTGTTCAGCAGGCGGCAATGCCAGAAAGCCATGGAGGGCAGGTTCAGGAGTATCGAGCGCCTGGAGAAAGCCCTCGAGCGCCTGGCACAGAGCGACGTGGCGCGAATCGACAAGGTGCCAAACAAGGGCGCTCCCCCGACCACCATGATCCGGATGAATCCCAAGCTGTTTGTCGAGAAAGGCTAGTCTGTCGCCATGAAACCTATATTAAGTATCTTTATCTTTATATTCAGTTGGTTGCGTATTGGGATGTATAGACAAACGACAAAGTCGACAAAGTCGACAAACTGCCCAATAAATAAGCGTCTGTCGACATTGTCGACTTTGTCGTTTGTCTATGTGGGGGAAATTGAACGCGGGTGCGGGGTGAGCCATGCCTAATGCAGCGCCAAAGCCATGCGGGCATATCGGGTGCGGGAAGCTGGTCAGCGATGACCGCTTCTGCCCCGATCACCAGGGCGACAAGAAGCGGAGCACATTTGCAGACAGTCGGCGCGGCAGCCGGCACGAACGAGGCTACGGGGCGGCTTGGGACAAGCTGCGCCTGGTCATCCTGGCCAGAGACAACGGGCTGTGCGTGCCATGCCGGGAGGCTGGCCGATTAACCCCGGCTGCTCAGGTGGACCACCTCATTCCAAAAGCAGAAGGTGGAACTGACGTTGAATCCAACCTTCAGTCAATTTGTATTCCGTGCCACAAGGCGAAGACAGACAAGGAAAAGCTCAGAGGCAGGGGGCGGTGAAATGTCTGGGTGCCCTTCACCCAGGACCGTACGCTTATAGGTTTAGGTTCGTGCGGGGGTTTTGGGGGAGGGGGGTGGGTAAATCTCAAACAGCCTTCACTCCTAGACCGGACGCTCACTCTTTTG
>Ga0208938_1000181_pt1 | contig 58238 bp, 49 predicted proteins | sample AD_UKC125_MetaG_FD_184434 | JGI IMG/M metagenome (GOLD analysis project Ga0208938, IMG submission 184434) | Active sludge microbial communities of municipal wastewater-treating anaerobic digesters from USA - AD_UKC125_MetaG (SPAdes) (version 2) | ecosystem: Engineered > Bioreactor > Anaerobic >... | reverse complement strand
AACCCAAATCCCTTCAGGCTAGCTTCTTTACTTCCGTGCGAGTTCTCCATCTCTTCGATAACCCGCTCACGCAAATTATCACCAGACCAAAAACCCACACCTATCGGTCGTCTCATTTTTAAAGAACCGCAGTCGCTTGGCAAGCCGAACTGTTTGCTGCCAGAGCAGCGAGAGGGGCGCATTATACAGTCGTTTTCGGTAGCGTCAACACCTGCCAATCACATTTTCCCGAAAACCGCCCGCCTGCTTTCCTCAACTGCATTTGCTACCTGAACGCCGCTTTAACACCATGATTTTCAATTGCTTTTCATGTCGTCGCCAGCAGCGAAGGAGCCGAATTATACAGTGCTCCACGGTTGAGTCAACAGTCTGTTCGCCCATTTGTGAGATATTCGACAAACAGAGGGATGTCGCCAGACGTTAATGCTCCGACGGATACGCATGGATCATCAATTCAGTACCGCTGGGGACACAAAATGGCGGTGAGGCGACAGATCCAGATGCGGTCACGCGATTGCCTGCATACTCTCGCCTATCCATTGCGAGAACGATTGGGGACAACATCATGCGCAGCAAGATCGTAACCGCCGACGAGGCGATTGCCCTGATTCGGGATGGCGATACCCTGGCTAGCACCGGGTTCGTCCAGACGGGCTTCGCCGAGGCATTGCTGTCGGCGCTGGAGCGGCGCTTCCTTGCCACCGGCAGCCCTAGAAATCTGGCCTTGTTCGCCGCTGCCGGACAGGGCGATGGCAAGACCCTGGGACTCAATCACCTGGGGCACGAAGGCTTGTTGCGCCGGGTGGTGGCCGGCCACTGGGGCCGCATGCCGAGGGTCGCGCAACTGGCGCTCGACAATCGCATCCAGGCGTATAACCTGCCGCAAGGCATCATCTGCCAGCTGTTCCGGGATCTGGCCTCGGGCAAGCCGGGCACTTTTTCCAAGGTCGGACTGCACACGTTTGTCGATCCGCGCTACGACGGTGGCCGGGTCAATGCCACCACCACCAAGGATATCGTCAATCTCGTCGACGTCGCGGGTGATGAATGGCTTTTCTACAAGGTGGGGACGGTCAATGTTGCTTTCGTGCGCGGCACGACGGCCGACACTTTCGGCAACATCACCATGGAGCGCGAGGCGCTGACCCTCAACAATCTCGCCATGGCCATGGCGGCCAAGAACAGCAACGGAATCGTGATCGCCCAGGTCGAACGGATCGCGGAACGTAACGGGCTGCCGCCGCGACAGGTAAAAATTCCCGGAATTCTGGTCGATTGCGTGGTGGTGGCGGAACCGGCGCAGCACATGCAAACCCTGGCCACCCCGTATAACGCCGCCTATGCCGGCGAGTTCCGGGTTCCCGCCGCCAGTCTGGTGTCGACGCCCTTGAGCGAGCGCAAGATCATCGCCCGTCGCGCCGCCTTCGAATTGCCGCCCAACGGCATCATCAATCTGGGCGTCGGCATGCCCGAGGGCGTGGCGACAGTCGCCAACGAGGAACGGATTGCGCATCTGCTGACGCTGACGGTCGAATCCGGCCTGATCGGCGGCATTCCCGCCACCGGGGGGAATTTCGGCACCGGGGTCAACATGGACGCGGTAATCGACGAGAACCAGCAATTCGATTTCTACGATGGCGGTGGCCTGGACATGGCCTGTCTTGGCATGGCCGAATGCGACGCCCTCGGCAATGTCAATGTCAGCCGCTTCGGCGGTCGCCTGACCGGCGCCGGCGGTTTCATCAACATCAGCCAGAACGCCCGTCTGGTGGTTTTCGTCGGCACCTTCACCGGCAGCGGTCTCAAGGTGGACGTCAATGACGGCAAGCTACGGATCGTTCAGGAAGGTCGACAGCGAAAATTCGTCAAACAGGTTGGGCAAATCACCTTCAACGGCCAGTACGCCTATGATCGCGGCAAGCCCGTTTATTACGTCACCGAACGCTGCGTGTTCCGGCGGGTCCGGCGGGGACTGGCGCTGATCGAGGTGGCGCCCGGAATCGAGGTGGCGCGGGACATTCTGCCGCACATGGATTTCGAGCCGATCGTCGGCGAATACGGCGAGATGGATGCGCGGATCTTCAATGCCAACCCAATGGGCCTGGTGGCCGAGTTGCTCAACCTCTCGCTCCCTGAGCGAGTCATTTACGACCCGGATCGCAATATCCTGTTCCTCAATTTCGAGGGCATGCATGTCCGCGGCCCCGACGACGTGCAGGCGATCTGGGATATCTGCGAATTGCGCTGTCGGGCGGCCGGCAAGCGGGTCGGCGTGATCATCAACTACGACCGCTTCCGGATCAACCAGGACATGTACGACGCTTACGCCGAGATGGACCGCTACTTTCTGGACAACTATTTCAGCCAGATCACGCGCTACGCCACCAGCGCCTTCCTGCGCGCCAAGCTGGGTGAAGCCTTCTCCGCGCGCAGCATCGCACCCCACATTTTCGAACGCCGTGAAGAAGCGCAAGCGTTTCTGGCCGGACGCAACGGCGAGGACGGCCGGCGAACGTGAATCGCGGATCGTCGCCAGAGGCACGAACGAGGCTTCACGCCGATGCGGCCACTCACCGGCGACATGCGACCTTTCGGGCAAGAAATGCGCCGCCCGGCACGGGTCGACGACAATCAGCGATCGTCGCCCTCCTCGCGGAACATGCTCGGTGTTAATTCGTGCTTCTGTAGCAGCCGATAAAACTCGGTGCGGTTGCGTTCGGCGATGCGCGCCGCGTCGGCAACGTTGCCATCGGTCAGTTTCAGCAGTTGCACCAGATAGCTGCGCTCGAAACGCTGCTTGGCTTCGGCATACGACAAGGCCTCCAGGGTCGGCTGGCGGAGCGCGCGCTGAATCAACGGCAAGCCGATCAATGGCGTGGTCGTCAAGGCACACGCCTGTTCGACGACATTGAACAACTGGCGGATATTTCCCGGCCAGGCGGCGCCGGTGAGCGCGGCGAGCGCTTCCGGTGCGACGCCGACGATTCCTTTGTCGTATTTCCCGACCAATTGCGCGATGAAGTGCGCGGTCAGCAAGGGAATATCCTCCCGTCGCTCCTCCAGGCGCGGCAGGATCAAGGTGACGACGTCCAGACGGTAGTAAAGATCCTCGCGAAAGCGTCCTTCAGCCAGCGCCACCTCCAGATCGCGGTGAGTGGCCGACAGCACTCGCACATCGACCGGCTCGGCGCGGGTAGCGCCTACCGGTCGCACGGCTTTCTCCTGTAGCACGCGCAGCAGTTTGACTTGCAGCGCCAACGGCATGTCGCCGATTTCGTCGAGGAACAGTGTCCCGCCATCGGCCGCCTTGAACAGGCCGTTATGTTCGTTGACGGCGCCGGTGAAGGCGCCCCGGGCATGCCCGAACAACTCCGATTCCAGCAATTGTTCCGGAATGGCGCCACAGTTGATGGCCACGAACGGTGCCTTGGCACGCGGACTGGCGCGATGAATGGCGCGAGCCAGCACTTCCTTGCCAGTGCCGCTCTCACCGCGGATCAGGACGCTGGCGTCCGACGCGGCAACCACCCGAGCCTCTTCCAGCAATTCGGCCATCCGGCTGCTGCGAAAGACGATCCCTTCCCGCCACGCCTCGCCGTCACCACTTTCCCGCCCGCCGCCAGGCAAGGACAATTGCAGCGCCTGCTGTATTTTGTCGAGCAGGATTTTGCTGTCGAAAGGTTTGGTCAGGTAGCCGAAAACGCCTTGCGACATGGCTTGCACGGCATCGGGAATCGTCCCGTGCGCGGTCAACAATATCACCGGCAAGGTCGGCAAGCTTCGACGGATGTCTTCAAACAGCGCCAGGCCGTCCTTCCCCGGCAAACGGATATCGCTGATCACCAGTCGCGGCGGCGCGACGGCAATCCGCGCCAGTCCTTCCTCGGCGGAACTGGCCGTCGACACCCGGTAGCCGCACGCGTGCAGACGCATCGCCAGCAAGCGCAGCAAATGCTGATCGTCGTCGACAATCAGGATGTGGGCGGCGTCGGAACCGGCGCTGGTGTTCATCGCGGGCTTGCCGCCGGTTTCCCGCCAAGCTTGGAGCGTAGCGGGATCGAGTGCTCGATGTTGGCCATGGCGTCGAGTTTTTCCTGAATTTCGTCGCCCCGGCGCTGACTGTCTTTCAACTGCTGGGTAAGTTTTTCGTTCTGGAATTCAAGCTTCTGCTTCTCCTGTTCGAGCTTCAGCCGCTCTTGATATTGCTGCGCCAAAGCCCGCGCCAGGGGGTGAAGGCTGACCGATTCCGGCGCGTTCGTTTTCAACACGCCGTCCAGCAGCGCAATCGCGCGCGCGAGATCCGCCGTGCCACGCGACTGGGCAAGCAGCATGGCCTGACGGACATGCGTCGAGGGCGTCTGCCGAACCATCGTCAAGACCTTGCGTTCGCGCGCCAGCTCCGGCGGTGACAAACGTTGCAGCAGTTGCAGATAACCGAGCACCGGCAGCATCGCCGTCTCGTCGACCGGCGACACCGCCTTGCGCGCCGCCGATTCCTCCGCCGGTTGCCCGGCGCACGCTCCAAGTAGAGCGGCGACCAGCGGCGGCAGCCAGCGCCATTCACGCCGCACGGGGCACCTCGATCTGAAAATTGGCGCCGGACGCCTGCCCCGGAATCAGCTGTACCCGTCCCCCCATCGCGGTCGCCAGCTCGCGGACGATCGACAGCCCAACGCCACTGCCCTGCCTGGGCGCCGGCGCCGCGCGGCGCCCCTGGACGAATGGCTCGAAAATCCGCTCCGCATCTTCCTCGGCAACCCCGGCCCCTTGATCGAGGCAAGCGATGTTGACCACTTCGCCGGAAAGAGTGGCCGTCAGCCAGATGGCGCCTCCTTCCGGGCTGAAATCGATGGCATTGGAAAGCAAGTTGTCGACCGCCACCTGCAATTTTTCGCCATCCAGCACCTGCCGACCGGCTGGCGCGTCGCAAAACACACTCAGGCGGCGCGCCTGTATTTGCAGTTCGCGCCCGCGCACCACTTCGGCCAGCAATTGGCCGAGATGCACCGGGCGGTACCGCAAACGACGGGCGTCGAAAGCCGCGGCATTCAGCCGCAACAGACTTTCGATATGTCCTTGCAGGGTCATCACGTTGTGCTGCAGGATTTCCACCACCTCTCTCTGCGTGCCGTCCAGCGGCCCGACCACTTGCTCCTGCAACAAGGCAATTCCCTCTCGCAGGGCGGTCAGCGGCGTTTTCAGTTCGTGCGAGACATGGCGCAGGGTCTGTTCGCGCTCCGCCTCCAGATCGGCCAGACGCCGCCGCAACCAGTCCAGGCGACGCCCCACGACGCGAAGGTCGGCCGGCCCGCGCACCGTGACCGTTTCGTCGAAGCGGCTTTCTCCCAGACGGGCGATAGCCCGTTCGAGCGCGCCGACCGGCCGCGACAGCCACCAACTCATCGCCAGCGCCACCAGAAAGGCGCCGGCCACCGCGGTCGCCAGCACGCTGGCAAGACGTAGTCGGCTGGCATCCAACTCGGCCAGCACCTCGGCGTTGCGCGTGTCGATCCAGCGCCGCCCCTTGTGCGCCAATTCGCCGTTGATTTCGGCCAGACGACTGAATAACGCCGTCAGCGCCACGGGCGGCGGCGATTGGTGCACGCTTCGCGCCAGTTCGCCCACCGTTCTCCGCCAGTCGCCCGGCGACTGCCCCAGAAACTCGCCGGGAATCGCTTCCAGATGGTCGACCGCCACCATCGCCCGCGCGACGTTCTCGTCGAAGCGTCCCAACAGGCCGGCATTCCCGATCACCATGAACTGCCGCGCGCTGCGCTCGAGATCGATGCTGCGATCGGCGAGTTCCTGGATCGAGGCGCTTAGTTGCAAGGCCTGCTCGTTGCCTTGCTGATTCCGCTCGACGAATTGTTCCAGCAACAACCAGCTGCGGATCGCCACCCAGCCCAATAGCAGCGCGATCAGCAAAAACCCGGCCAACATACTCTGGCGAAAGGAAATTCGGATCATGATCGCGCAAGTCTAGCAGTCCGCGACACCGGATGTGTCGACCACGCCGGGCGCTCCGCCAATGTCGCCATGTAGCGACAGCGCAAGTGTCTGAGCCATTGAGGATAATCGACATCGACGGCGAATCGCGTCGCTTTTTCACGACAAAACAAGGGCAAATCTTACGGATCGAAACAAAGAAACGCTTCCAACCCTATATTTTATAACCAAATAAATTTCTGGCACGGATCTCGCTTTGCCCTCGACGACTTCCAACCCCAGAGAGCAAAACCATATGTTCAGCAAATCTCCCATTCTTGGTCGCAACGAATCCACCACCCCGCCCGAAACCAAACGGGCGATCCCTTCTCCGGCCAGCGCCGAGATCAAGCCAGCGATGATCGATCCGGAAGTCGCCGTCGGCAAGAGTTTCCCGGCCCCGCGTGTTCCGCCGCCGTTGACGGTTGGACAAACCCTGGCGCGCCCGCTTGCCCAGGCCGCGGTCGTCGCGACGTCGGCGTCGGCATCGACCGCCGGCAAAACGGCGTCGGCCAACGATCCGGTGGTGGGCGCCCATCTGATCGTCGGCCCCGAGGTCAAGCTCAAGGGCGCCGAAATCCTGAATTGCGACACCCTGGTCGTTGAAGGCCGCGTCGAAGCGACCATGGACAGCCGGATCATCCGCATCGCCGAAAACGGCGCGTTTATCGGCAAGGTCAGCATCGATACCGCGGAGATCCACGGCACTTTCGAGGGGGACCTGACCGCGCGTAGCCAACTGGTGATTCATTCGACCGGCAAGGTGCACGGAACGGTGCGCTATGGCCGGCTGATCGCCGAGGACGGTTGCGAACTAGGCGGTCATGTCGCCCCCCTCGCCGCCAACGTCGTACCGGACACCGGAACGGAAGTCGCCGCGTTTCCCAAGGCGGTTTAAGGAGCGGCGAAAATGCGGATTGCCTTTTACAACGATAAACAGCGGGATTGGGAAATCGACTGGACGCAAGAAGCCCCTTCGCCTTGTTCCACCTCCCGACCCTGCCCACAAAACCCCGCCCCGCGGCCAAGTCCGCTACAACTTCAACCGCCGCCGCACGGCTACGATATCCGTCCGGCACGCACCCCCCGGCAATTGGCGCAGGCCCTCGAACTGGTCCGGCGAATGTACGCCTGGCGCGGCTACAGCGTGACGGCGACACTGCCGGCGTTCGACGATCCCAATCGGTTGACCCTCGTCGCCTGGCAGGCCGGCGAAGTGGCGGCAACCCTCACCATCGGACGAGACTCTCCCGACGGCCTGCTGGCGGATGCGCTGTACCGCGACGAACTCGGCGCGCTGCGGGCGCGCGGTCGGGTTGTGTGCGAAGTGACGCGGCTGGCGGTCAATCCCGATCTGCGGTCCGCGAACCTGCTCGGCGACCTGTTCAAGGCAGCCCTGCGGTTTGGGCAGGAACGGTTCACCGCCAGCGATGTGATCGTCGAAATCAACCCGCGCCATCTCAATTACTACCGGCGCCGGTACGGTTTCCGGCAAATCGGCGCCATCAAGCCCTGTCCACGCGTCGATGCCCCGGCGGTTCTCCTGCACCAGGCAACGGACGGCATGCACCTGGCGCCGCGTTCGCCACGCCGTTGATCCGGACCGGCGCCAATCGACGGCTCGCTGTCCGTTCCATCGCCGGTTGTGCTTGGGCTTCGGCCCACCGGGGATTAGACTGCGAACATGCACGGCGACTGGAACGACGAACGATTGATGCTGGCCTACCGGACCGGCGATACCGAGGCGTTCACTGCCTTGTATCGCCGCCATCGCGGCCCGCTTTATCGCTACATGTTGCAACAGTGCGGCAACGCCGGCGTCGCCGAGGAGCTTTATCAGGACGTCTGGATCAAGGTGGTGAACGCGCGCGCCGCGTATGAACCGCTGGCGCGCTTCACCACCTGGCTGTACCGGATCGCCCATCATCGCCTGATCGACCACTACCGCCAGCATGCCCGGCATCTGCTGACGCAGTTCGCGCCCGATGTCGTCGGCGACGAGGCGGACGGCGCCGACGATTTGCTCGCCGGCCTGCCGGCGCCGGGCCACGAGACACCGCATGTCCTGCACGAGCGCCGGCACGTGGCGCGGCGCATCGACCAGGCGCTGGCGGCGCTGCCAGCGGCACAGCGGGAAGTGTTCATGATGGCGGAAGAAGGAGGACTAACCCTGGAGGAAATCGCCTCGGCCACCGACTGCGGCCGCGAAACAGTCAAAAGCCGGTTGCGTTACGCGCTGAACAAACTTCGTCCCGCCCTGCAGGATCTGCTATGACCGAACCCCGTCAGGATCTGCCCACCGACCCGCCGCTCTCCCGCTTGTACCGGCAGCTGGCCACCGCCGAACCACCGGCTGCCGTGGACCAGCATCTGCTCGCCGTCGCCCACGCCGCGATCGCCCCGGAAGCAAGACCGTCGGCGAGCCGTTCTTGGTGGCCTCGCTGGCGTACGCCACTGACGCTGGCCACCACCCTACTCATTACCTTGAGCCTGACCGTGCTGCACGAACGGCAACCCGCGGACGCGCCGCCACCGGACAGCCCACGACCGGCGTCCGATCAGATCCAGGCGCCACCCCAGGCACGGCAAGAACCCGAACCCTCACAACCTGCCACCGCCGCGCCGGCAAGAAAGCCGAGCATGGAACGGCCGAAGGCGCCGTCTGCCACCGTCAAGCAGGAAGCGGCCGAGGCGCCGATCGCCCCACACATCGCCAACCCCTTCCCGACCCAGCCGGTGGAGACTAAGCGCCAGTCGATGACGACGCCGTCGGCAACGGTTTACGACAGCGCAACAAGCGGCCCCGCGGCCGCATCCGCCGCCTCTCCGGTGGCTGTCCTGCCCTCCGCCCCGGTCGCGGCCTCATCGCCCGCCCCGGTCGCGGTACCGGCCCCACTCACCGCGCCAGCCGCCGCACCCGCCCCACGCGCGGTCGGCGGCAGCGGCGACCGGCTCCGCACGACGCCATCGGTGGCTGAAAGCGCCATGCCGGCACTGGCCAAGTCGCGAGGCGAGTCCCTGGGCGCCACCCGGCCGGCGGAAAGTTGGCTTGAGGAAATCCGCGCCTTGCGTCGCGACGGCAAAACCGACGAAGCGGCGAAACAATTGCGCGAGTTCCGCCGCGCCTACCCCGACTTTCCATTGCCGGAAGACCTTCGACCCTGATTTCCCGCCCGTCTGCCCGCCCGCCCGACCCCATTTGCCGACAACGCGCGTTTACACGATCACCCATCCACATTCCGCCAGGAGATCGCCATGAAAACGCTCGCCGCGCTGCTCGCCACCCTTCTTTTCACCAGCCACCCCGGCGTCGCCGAGGCCGCCGCGCTGCTCGACCTCGACATCGTCGACCGCGGCACCGGCCAGACGCTGGACGTTTACCGTCACCACGGCCGGCTTTACGTCGTCGGCACGCCCGGCAACCGTTACGCGGTGGTGATGCGCAACAAAACCGCCGGCCGCCTGCTGACCGTGCTCTCGGTCGACGGACTCAACGCCTTGAACGGCCAAACCGCCGCCACGGCGCAATCCGGATACGTTCTCTCGCCGTGGCAATCGGCGGAAATCGCCGGCTGGCGCAAGAGCATGGACGATGTCGCCGCGTTCTACTTCACCAGTGTCGCCGACAGCTATGCCGGCCGCACCGACCGGCCACGGAACGTCGGCGTCATCGGGGTCGCCGTCTATCGGGAAGCCGTGCCGCCGCTCCCCTCGCCGCCAGTCGTCATGTCGCCGCGCACGCACGATTCGGCCAACGTGGCCGAGAGCGCCGCGCCAGCCAGCGCCCCGCTCCGACCGAGAGAAACCGGTGCCGATCAATCCCTGTCCGCCCGGGCGGAAAAACGTCTCGGCACCGGTCATGGCGAACGCATCGATTCGCCGACGCAGTACACCGACTTTCGCCGCGCCGGCGACGCGCCGGCGGAGATCGTCGCCATTTATTACGACAGCCATGCCAATCTGCTGGCCAAGGGCGTCATTCCGCCGTCCAGACCGCCCGTGTCGCCTGCTCCCAACCCCTTCCCGGGCGGCTTCACCCCCGATCCTCGCCGCTGAGGCGCCCGCGCCGACGCCGGCGCGACCGGCACGGACGGGTATAATCCACGGTTCAGCCTAACTCTGGATCCCTACCGGCCATGCAGGAAAAGTATCAGCCCGCGGACATCGAAATCGCCGCGCAGACCCTTTGGAACGACAACGCCGCGGCGCGCGCCGTGGAAGATCGCCGCCGACCCAAGTATTACTGCCTGTCGATGTTTCCGTACCCGTCGGGCAAGCTGCACATGGGGCACGTGCGCAATTACACCATCGGCGACGTGCTGGCGCGCTTCCACCGGATGCAGGGCTACAACGTGCTGCAGCCGATGGGTTGGGACGCCTTCGGCATGCCGGCCGAAAACGCGGCGATCCAGAACAACGTCCCGCCGGCGCAATGGACTTACGCCAATATCGACTACATGAAGGCGCAGCTCAAACGGCTGGGTTTCGCTCTCGACTGGCAACGGGAAATCGCCACCTGCACGCCGCGGTACTACCGCTGGGAACAATGGCTGTTCACCCGACTGTACGAAAAAGGCTTGATCTACCAGCGACGGGGCACGGTCAATTGGGACCCGGTGGACCAGACCGTGTTGGCCAACGAACAGGTCATCGATGGCCGTGGCTGGCGCTCCGGCGCGCCGATCGAGAAGCGCGAGATCCCCATGTACTACATGAAGATCACGGCCTACGCCGAGGAACTGCTGGCCGACCTCGACAATTTGCCGGGCTGGCCGGAACAGGTGCGGCTGATGCAGAAAAACTGGATCGGCAAGAGTACCGGCGTGCGCTTCGCCTTCCCGTACACGCTCGATGGCCGTGAAGAAAAACTCTGGGTGTTCACCACCCGCGCCGACACCATCATGGGCGTCACCTTCGTCGCCGTCGCCGCCGAGCACCCACTGGCCACCCGCGCCGCCGCCAACAACCCGGCACTCGCCGCCTTCATCGAGGAATGCAAGCAGGGCGGCGTCGCCGAAGCCGACATGGCGACCATGGAAAAGAAAGGACTGCCGACCGGCATCTTCGTCGACCACCCGCTGACCGGCGAGCAGGTCGAGGTCTGGGTTGGCAACTACGTGTTGATGAGTTACGGCGACGGCGCGGTGATGGCCGTGCCGGCGCACGACGAGCGCGATTTCGCCTTCGCTAGAAAATACGGCTTGCCGATCAAGCCAGTGATCGCGGTCAGCGGCGAAACTTTTTCGCTCGACGGCTGGCAAGAATGGTACGCCGACAAATCGAGCGGCGCTTGCATTCACTCCGGCAAGTACGACGGCCTCGGCTACCATGCTGCCATCGACGCCATCGCCGCCGATCTCGCCGCCAAGGGCCTGGGCGAAAAGAAAACCCAATTCCGCCTCCGCGACTGGGGGATTTCCCGCCAGCGTTACTGGGGCTGCCCGATTCCGATCATCCACTGCCCCACCTGTGGCGAGGTGCCGGTACCCGACCGGGATCTGCCGGTGGTGCTGCCGGAGAACGTGACCATCACCGGCGCCGGTTCGCCGCTGGCGAAAATGCCCGAATTCCACGCGTGCAAGTGCCCGACCTGCGGCGGAGACGCCAAGCGCGAAACGGATACCATGGACACCTTCGTCGAGTCGTCCTGGTATTTTTTACGCTACTGCTGCCCGGACAACGAGCAGGCGATGGTCGACGAACGCGTCGCCTATTGGTGCCGGGGCGGCATCGACCAGTACATCGGCGGCATCGAACACGCCATCCTGCACCTGCTGTATTCACGTTTCTGGACCAAAGTGATGCGCGATGTCGGCCTGTTCGGCGAGCACCCGCTCGACGAACCCTTCGCCAATCTGCTGACCCAGGGCATGGTGGTGGCACCGACGTTCTACCGCGAGGAAGACGGCGGCAAAAAACGCTGGATCAACCCGGCCGAAGTCGACGCGGTGCACGACGAGCGCGGCCGCGCCACGGGGGCTTCCCTGCGCGCCGACGGCCTGCCGGTGCGCGTCGGCGGCATCGAAAAGATGTCGAAGTCGAAAAACAACGGCGTCGACCCGCAAGCGCTGATCGACCAGTTCGGCGCCGACACCGCGCGCCTGTTCACCATGTTCGCCAGCCCGCCGGATCAATCGCTGGAATGGTCCGACGCCGGCGTCGAAGGCGCGTACCGCTTCATCAAGCGCTTGTGGCGCATCGTTTTCGAGCATGTCTCGGCCGGCGCCGTCGAACCGGGCGGCGATGGCGACTTGTCGCCGGAATTGAAGGCCTTGCGCCGCCAGTTGCACCAAACGATCGGCAAGGTCGCCGACGATTACGGCCGCCGCAAGCAGTTCAACACCGCCATCGCGGCGGTGATGGAACTCCTCAATGCCTACGCCAGAATCACCGACACCTCCGCCACCGCGCGCGCGGTCCGGCAGGAAACACTCGAAGCAGCGGTGCTGATGCTCACCCCGATCGTGCCGCACGTCTGTGAAGCGCTGTACGCCGCGCTCAGACCGGGCGCCCACGCCTACGACCAAGCGTTTCCGGCGGTAGATGCCAACGCACTGCGGCAAGACGAGATCGATCTGGTGTTGCAGATCAACGGCAAGCTGCGTGGCAGCCTGCGGGTGCCGAGTACCGCCGACCGGGCCGACATTGAAGCCGTGGCCTTGGCCAGCGACGCGGTGCGCAAGCATCTCGCCGGCGCCGCCCCCAAAAAGCTGGTGGTCGTCCCCGGGCGACTGGTGAATGTCGTCGCCTAGAACCCTGACAAGGAAACTCCCGATGCGCACCGTGCTTTCGTCGATTCCGTCCCTCGCGCTGGCCCTGTCCGTTACCGCCATCGCCGCCTGCGGCTTTCAGTTGCGCGGTGCCTACACGCTACCCTACGAAAGCCTGTACCTGGAGATGCCCGCCTTTTCGGTGGTCGGCGCCAACCTGAAGCGCACCATCCGCGCCTCCGGATCGACGCGGCTGGCACTCACCGCCAGCGATGCCGATGCGGTCTTCCGGCCGGGCACCGAGTATCGGGACCGCGTCATTCTCTCGGTCTCCGGCACCGGCCGCATCAGCGAATTGCGTCTGCGTTACCTGTTCAACTACCAGGTCACCGACAAAAAAGGGCTCAATTTGATACCGCCAACCAGTATCGAAATCATTCGCGACCTGACTTACGACGATTCCAACATTCTGGCCAAACAGCAGGAAGAGGCGCTGCTCTGGCAAGACATGGAAAACGATCTGGTGCAGCAGTTGATGCGTCGTCTGGCGGCCGTCAAGCCGCAACCGCCAGTCGTCGACTAGTCGCCGCCCCGCATGCAGATCAAGGGCGAACAGCTCGCCGGCCATCTCCAACGCGAGCTGCAACCGGTTTACCTGGTGCATGGCGACGAGCCGCTGTTGGTCATCGAGGCGGCGGACGCCATTCGCGCCGCCGCCAAACAGCGCGGTTTCGACGAGCGCGACGTGCTGACCGCCATGACCGGCTTCAACTGGAACGATCTTTACCACGCGGCCGGTAGCCTGTCGCTGTTCGGCGGGCGCAAAGTGATCGATCTGCGCATACCCGGCGGCAAACCTGGCCGCGACGGCAGCGCGGCGCTACAGGACTATTGCGCGCGCCCGTCGCCCGATTCGCTGCTGCTGGTCACGGTCAACGGCCTGGACTGGAAAGAGGAAAAAGCCGCCTGGGTCAGCGCCCTCGCCGCCGCCGGAGTGGTGGTCAAACCAATGCCACCCACTATCGCCGAATTGCCGGCGTGGCTGGCCGGTCGTCTGCGACGGCAGCGGCAAAGCGCCGACGCGGAGGGCTTGCGGTTCATCGCCGACCGGGTCGAAGGAAACCTGCTGGCCGCACACCAGGAAATTCTCAAGCTCGGCGTCCTGTTCCCCCAGGGCGCCCTGCATCTCGACCAAATCCGCGACGCGGTACTCAATGTCGCCCGCTACAATCTCGATGGACTGCGCGAAGCCTTGCTCGCCGGCGATGTCGCGCGTCTGGCCCGCACGCTCGACGGCCTGCGGCAGGAAGGCGAGGCACCGCTACTGGTGCTATGGGCGATGACCGAGGAAGTGCGCGCCCTGGCGGAGATCAGCGCCGGACTTGAAAATCGTCAGCCGCTGGAGATGCTGCTGAAAAGCGCCCGAGTCTGGGGCACCCGTCAGCTGTTGATCAAACGTGCGCTGAAAAGGGTGACCCGCCAGCGCGCCACTTCGGCGCTGGCCACCGCCGCGCGGATCGACCGCATGATCAAGGGTCTGGACACCGGCGACGTGTGGAATGAATTCCGCCGGCTCGGATTAAGCATCGCCGCCTGAAAGCGGCACGCGATTCATGAATCGCCGAGCGGCTCGTCCGGCGCCAGATGCTCCCACAGGCACGCGCTGCCGTGCCGCAAATCGCTGAGCGCAGAACTGACCTTGCTCTGCACCAGACATTCGCCCCGACAATCTTCCTCGACCACCACCAAACGTAATTCGGAATCGACGCGGCGATGACCATCCCAGAAACTGCAGGTCGCACAAATTTTTACTTCGGCAGGGACAATCAGTTTTTTCATCTTCAAACGACCAGGAAACCGGAAAAAAATGGCGACGCTCGCGGCAGGAGCGATGCGACGAAGACAACTGCCTACTGCACTCAGAGTGTACTCGTTTACAGTAGTTCCGTTGACGGCGGCGAACGATCGATGACTATAATCGAACCTCTGGGAAAGTGAGACGCCTCATGGACATCGCCCACTACATGCAGACCGTCGGACACAACGCTCGCCACGCTTCGCGGGCGATGGCGCGCGCCGACAGCAACGCCAAGAACAGCGCCTTGCGCGCCATCGCCGCCGCCATCCGCCGCGACGCCGACGGGTTGGTCGCCGCCAATCAGCGCGATCTGAACGCGGCGCGCGCCGCTGGTCTGGAGGCGGCACTGCTTGATCGCCTGACTCTCACCCCCAAGGGCGTGGCGGCGATGGCTGAAGGTGTCGAGCAAGTGGCCTCGCTACCCGACCCGGTCGGCGAGATCAGCGACCTGAAGTTCCGGCCGAGCGGTATTCAAGTGGGCCGGATGCGTGTGCCGCTTGGCGTCATTGGCATCATCTACGAGGCGCGGCCGAACGTGACCGCCGACGCGGCCGCCCTCTGTCTCAAATCGGGCAACGCCTCGATTCTGCGCGGTGGTTCCGAAGCCCTTCACTGCAATCAGGCCATCGCCGCGTTGGTGCACGAAGGATTGGCCTGCGCCGGTTTGCCCGCCGACGCGGTGCAAGTGATCGGCACCACGGATCGCGCGGCCGTCGGGCATCTGATCACCATGCGCGACAATGTCGACGTGATTGTCCCGCGCGGTGGCAAGGGCTTGATCGCCCGCCTGCTCGCCGAATCGCGCGTGCCGATGATTCAACACCTCGACGGGAACTGCCATGTTTATCTGGACGACACCGCCGATCCAGACAAGGCTTCGCGCATCGTTGAAAACGCCAAGACGCAACGCTACGGCACCTGCAACACCGCCGAGTCGCTGCTGGTTGCCCGCGCCGTTGCCGCCAACCTGCTGCCACCGATCGCCGCGATGTTGTCCGGCAAGGGCGTGGAGATGCGGGGATGCCCGGAAACCTTGTCCATCATCGCCCAGGCGAGGCCGGCCAGCGAGGAGGACTACGCCATGGAGTTCCTGGCGCCGGTGATTTCGATCAAGATTGTCGACGGGATAAACGAGGCCATCGAGCACATCAATCGTTACGGCTCGCATCACACCGACGCCATCGTCACCGAAAACCACGCGGCGGCGATGCGCTTTTTGCGCGAAGTCGACTCCGCCTCGGTAATGATCAACGCCTCGACACGCTTTGCCGATGGTTTTGAATACGGCCTTGGCGCTGAAATCGGTATTTCGACAGATAAGATTCACGCCCGCGGCCCTGTCGGTCTGGAAGGATTGACCAGCCAGAAATGGGTCGTATTTGGTAACGGCGAAGTGCGCGCTTGATCCTCATCGTCAAGCGCGCAACAGACCACTCTCCATTCGCACCACAAAGGGGACTTCCATGAAACGACTACTGCTGGCCCTACTTACCGCGGCTTCGATCAATCTGGCCTTGGCCGTCGAAATCGGTGGTGTCAAGTTTGACGACAAAACCCGCGTCGGCGCGAGCGAAACGGTGATCAACGGCGCCGGCATACGCAAGAAGGCTTTTTTCAAGGTGTACGCGATCGCGCTGTATTTGCCTGAAAAACGAACCGCCGCCGAGGGGGTATTCACCGCCAAGGGCGCCAAGCGCGTTTCGATCGCGACATTGCGCGACCTCTCGGCGAAACAATTCGTCGAGGGTCTACAGGAAGGCGTCGCCGCCAATCACTCGGACACGGAGAAGGCGGCCTTGAAAGACCGCATGCAGCAGTTGTCCGACACCATGCTGGCCATCGGCGAAGCCAAGCAGGGTACCACGGTGCTGATTGACTGGCTGCCGGAAAGCGGTACCCGGCTGACGGTCAACGGAAAAGTCATCGGCAAGGACATCGCCGGCGAGGATTTCTTCAAGGCCCTGCTGAAGATTTGGCTTGGCCAGAAACCGGTGCAGGACGACCTGAAACAAGCGCTGCTAGGCAAGGAGTCCTGAAATTGACGACCGTGAACAAGACGGCCTCCGGTACGCCGGATAGTCCGGGTTATCAGGCGATCGTCGTCGCGCCCGGCTTCTGCGTGGGCATCCGTTGCGACGATGACGCGCTTTCACGCATTGTCTTCTTGCCGCCCGGCCCCGAAATCGCGCCGCAAAACAAGCTGGCCGACCAGGCGGCGCGGCAATTGGCCACTTATCTTGCCAACGCCGATGCCGCTTTCGACCTGCCCCTGCGCCCTTCCGGAACGCCGTTCCAGCGTCGCGTCTGGGAGCAGATCGCCGCCATTCCCACGCACCAGACACGCACCTATGGGGAAATCGCCAAAATCCTGGCCAATGCACCGCGCGCCGTTGGTCAAGCGTGCGGGGCGAATCCTTTCCCGGTGGTCGTTCCTTGCCACCGCGTACTCGCCAGCGGCGGCGGACTGGGCGGCTTCGCCCGTCAGAGCGGCGGTTTTCTTTTGGAAGTGAAGCGCTGGCTGCTGGCGCACGAGCATCGCTGAGGTGGCGGTCCTGACCGCAAGCGCGGTGGCCGATCTGGACACGATCGACGCCTTTTGTGACACCTTGTGGCTGGAAGACGGTCTGGCCAAGGCCTCTCTGGCGAGCTACCGCAGCGACCTCACACAACTCGCCGCCTGGCTCCACGAAAACAAACTGGGGACCTTGTGCGCGCTCGACGACGCCACGCTCCTGCGTTTTGTGGCGCTGCTGTCGCAAAACTTGCGCGCGTCCTCACAGGCGCGTTACCTGTCCACCCTGCGCCGCTTCTACAAATATCTGATCGCGCGCGGCCAGCGCAACGACGATCCGACACTGAAAATCGCCATGCCGGCAATGCCCTCGCGGCTGCCGAAGGTGCTCTCGGAGTCGCAGGTCGAACGACTGCTGGCGGCACCGCCAAGCGACACGTGCCTTGGACAACGCGACCGGGCGATGCTCGAAACGCTCTACGCCACCGGCTTGCGCGTGTCGGAACTGGTCGGTCTGAAGATGCATGAACTCAGTCTCGACATGGGTATCGTGCGGGTGTTCGGCAAAGGTGGCAAGGAGCGCCTGGTGCCTCTCGGGGACGAAGCCAGCGACTGGCTGCGTCTTTACTTGTCCGACGGCCGGCCGGTGCTACTCGACGGACGCCGCAGCGACGATTTGTTCGTCACCGCCCGAGGCGCGGCGATGAGCCGGCAGGCGTTTTGGCAATTGATCAAGCGTTACGCCTTGCTGGCCGACATCGACCCGGCGCGGCTCTCGCCGCATGTCTTGCGGCATGCCTTCGCCACACACCTGCTCAATCATGGCGCCGACCTGCGCGTCGTGCAGCTATTGCTTGGCCATGCGGATATTTCGACAACGCAGATTTACACGCACGTTGCCCGCGAGCGGCTGAAGAGTTTGCATGCCCAACATCACCCACGCGGCTGAGCGCTGGCCGGCACACACGCGAAACACTCGGTTTGGCAACGCCACGAACGGTTGCTCGTTTCAACGATTGAGATAGTGCAGACGGGCTGAGACTGACGCCGCGACCCCAAGGCACGCCTGATCGAATCCATCATCCAATCGGCGGTCGCCTGCCGGCGTCACTTCCAACAGGGACAAACCGGCAAAATCGAGCGGTAGTTGAATCCACCGATCAAATGGCATTCGCAAGTAGTGCCCGAGAATCACGCGGATGACGCCCGCGTGTGCGACAAGCGCCAGATCCTCGTCTCGCACGCCGGAAATGCAATCGATCACCCGCGCCTGCAAGGTCGCCAGCGACTCGCCGCCCGGCGGCGCGAACTGAGCGACATCGGTAGCCCAAACGTCGAGCAAGTGACGATCGATGCTCGCCCAAGGCACGCCCTCCCAGGCGCCAAACGAGATTTCCATCACACGACGATCAAAACGCGGCTGTGGATGCAATAACGCCGCCAAACGGCGGGCACGTTGCAAGGGGCTGGCAAGGACGGGTATCCCGGCCGGCAACAGCGAGCGAAGCCGCATCGCATGCGGTAACGGGTCTTCGGCCGCCACATCGAACTGCCCATAGCAAATACCGGAGGCCAGCAACGGTCGCGGATGCCGGATCAGGAAAAGTCGCACAACATACCGCAATAAAATGCCATTTCGGAAAGCTGCTGCGTGGCGCCGAGACAGTCGCCGGTATAGCCGCCGATCTTTCGTCTGAACAAGCGGGCCAACCAAAGCGTCGCCAACACCGCGAACACAACGCCGCCCAGGACGTCCATCGTGGGCAAAAAACATAAGGGCAACCCAGCCGTGGCCCCGGCAAAGGCCAGTTCGAACCAACCGATTCGTGTCGCCAGCGGCTTGGCCTTGCCCTCGTCACGCACATAGTCGAGCCCCCGCAGCAAAGTCGCGGCCGCGAAACGCGAGATGGCGTGCCCCGCGATTAATACCAAAGGAATTTCAACGGGATCGAACTCGATCAAGGCACAAAAGCGAGCGAGCAACAGCATGACCAAGGCAATTGCACCGAAACTGCCGATGCGCGAGTCTTTCATGATCGCCAGGATCCGCGCCTTCTCCCATGCGCCGCCAAACCCATCGACCATGTCACTCCAGCCATCTTCGTGGAAGGCGCCGGTGACATAAAGCGAACTGGTCATCGCCGCCAGGACCGCCAAGGTGATCGGCCAAAATTGCGCAAAAGACAGAAAAACGACGGCGGCGATGGTGCCGACCAGCAAACCGACCGTCGGAAAATAGCGAGTTGCCCGATCAAGGGCCTCGCTGCTGTGACCAACCCAGGACGGTACCGGCAGCCGCGTGAAAAATCGGACGGCGCCAAAAAAGTACTCGAGTTCCTGCTTAAGCACGTTCACTCCCCGATAACGGCGCGCTTAAGACACTCCGAAACACCAGTGTCGGTAAAAAGAGAGATACATCGTGGCGCCAACCCGTCAAGGGCGGCTGCTCACTTGATGCGTTGCAACCGGGCGCGGCCGCTTGTTGATGGGGCGCTCGGTGGCTGCGGTTTTTCATCCGGCATCGCCACACCGCTCTGAGCGCCGTCGCCACCGGCGGTTATCCCGGCGGCCTCTGGCTCAAAAGCCATTCCTGCGCCATTCTCTCGCGCATAAATGGCGGATACGTTGCCAATGGGGATATCTATGTCGCGCGCGACACCGCCAAAACGGGCCTGAAAGGAAATCCCCTCGTTACTGATGGCCAAGCGCCCAGTTGCTTCATAGCCAACATTCAGGACGATCTGTCCATCGCGAACATATTCTCGGGGGACGCGTGTGCGCGAATCGACAACGACCGCCAGATAAGGGGTGAACCCGTTGTCGCAGCACCACTGGTGAATGGCGCGAATCAAATAAGGCTTGGTGGACGGCAGTTCCACGGAGATTCCTGTCTGGGGTGTTCGGAAATGAGGGCCTCGGGCCTATTTACGCATCGCTTTTTCGGAGGGCGTCAATGCATCGATGAAGCCCTGGCGGCTGAAAATGCGCTCACCATATTTCATCAACGGCGCCGCCGTTCTGGGTAACTCGATTCCATAATGATCAAGTCGCCAAAGCAATGGGGCGATGGCAACGTCGAGCATGGAAAAGTCCTCGCCCAACATGTGCTTTTGTTTGACGAACACCGGCGCCATTTCGGTAAGGCGGTCGCGAATCTGCTGCCGCGACCGGTCGGCGTTCTTGCTGTTCTTTTCGAGCGGCTCGATATAGGAAAAAACTTCGCGCTCCATGGTGATCAGAAGCTGCCGCGCGCGCGCGCGCATGATCGGGTCGGCGGGCATCAGCTGCGGGTGTGGAAAACGTTCGTCGATATACTCGTTGATGATGTTCGGCTCATACAGGATGAGGTCGCGCTCGACGAGCACGGGAACACGCCCGTAGGGATTGACAATGGCGATATCCTCGGCCTTGGCGAAAAGGTCGACATCGATCACCTGAAAATCCATCCCTTTTTCATACAGGACGATGCGGCAGCGGTGGCTGAACGGGCAGGTAGTTCCCGAATAAAGATTCATCATGGTCAATACCCTCAAAAACGAATCGGCATCGCCAAGGCTACGAGCGTTTTGGCGCTCTCGCCGGCGATGCCGCGGCCTGAAACCCGGCGATTACGCGTCGCTTACTTGACGTCTTTCCAAAACCGCTTCTTCATTGGATAGGCAACACAGAAGAGGACGGCCAGAAAACCCAACACACCGAAACCGAGTTGCTTGCGGAAGCCAGCACCCGGTTCGCCCGCCCAAACCAGGAAGCCCACCAAATCAGCCACCTGTTTATTGTACTCTTCGGCAGACAGCTTGCCCGGCACGGACAGCTCCAGTTTGTGCTCCTTGTTCAAGATTTGCTGACCCTGCAACTCCCACAAGACATGCGGCATGCCAACATTTTCGAAAACGGTGTTGTTCCAACCAGTGGGACGTTTCTGGTCGCGATAGAACGAGCGCAGATACGTATATAACCAGTCAGCACCGCTTGCCTCCTCCGACGCACGCGAGCGCGCAATCAAGGACAGGTCGGGCGGTGCGGCACCGAACCACAGCTTTTGCTCAGCGGGTTGAGCGGCCACGCGCATCTGTTCACCGATCTTTTCGGCGGTAAACATCAGATTGTCTTTGACTTGCTGTTCGGTCAGCCCAAGTTCAGTTAGGCGGTTATAGCGAACATAGCTAAGGCCATGACAGTTCATGCAGTAATTGACGAAAGTCTTGGCGCCGCTTTGCAACGCCGCTTTGTCACCCTGCACGTCAGGCGCCTTGTCGAGATGAATCCCGGCGCCACTTGCCAGAGCCACAGCCGGAGCGAAGAGCAATGCCGTAAGCAATTTTTTCATTTTGTGCATTCCTTTACATCGTCACACGGTCGGGTTCCGGCTTGTACTTGTCTATCTTCGACCACCACGGCATGGTCAGGAAGAAAAGAAAGTAAAAAGCGCTGAGAACCTGGGCTACCGGAGCACTCGGAATGACGCCAAAGAAAGCATAGGAAGGCGGTTGCGTGCCAAGGAAACCAAGAATGGCGAAGGCGATCACGAAGAGCGTCAGCAAGGTCTTGAAAATCGGGCCACGATAACGGATCGATTTGACCGGGCTGCGATCCAGCCACGGTAGGAATGCCAGGATGACCACACCGGCCCCCATCGCCACGACGCCCCAGAACTTGGCGTCGATACCGAACAGCGGCCAAACCATGGCGCGCAGCAAGGAGTAATACGGCGTGAAATACCACACCGGCGCGATATGCGGCGGTGTCTTCAACGGATCGGCCGGAATGAAGTTGTTGTATTCGAGGAAGTAGCCGCCACCTTCGGGTGCGAAGAAGACGATGATCGAAAACACCATCAGGAACACCACCACACCGACGATGTCCTTCACCGAGTAATACGGGTGGAAAGGAATGCCATCCAGCGGGATGCCATTGGCGTCCTTCTTCTTCTTGATCTCGACGCCGTCAGGGTTGTTCGATCCGACTTCGTGCAATGCCAGAATGTGCGCGGCGACCAGACCGAGCAACACCAACGGCACGGCAATGACGTGGAAGGAGAAAAAGCGATTGAGCGTGGCATCGCCGACGACGAAATCGCCGCGGATCCAGATTGACAAGGGCTCGCCGACCAACGGAATGGCGGAGAACAGATTGACGATCACCTGTGCGCCCCAGAAGGACATCTGTCCCCAGGGCAAGAGATAACCCATGAAAGCCTCGGCCATCAGGCACAGAAAGATCAGGCAACCGAAAATCCAGATCAGTTCGCGTGGCTGGCGATACGAGCCGTACAGCAAACCGCGAAACATGTGCAGGTAGACGACGATGAAAAACGCGGAGGCGCCGGTCGAATGCATGTAACGAATCAACCATCCCCAAGAGACATCGCGCATGATGTACTCGACGCTGGCGAAAGCCACCGGGATACCATTGGCGTTCAAGGAAGCATCCGGCTTGTAGTGCATGACCAAGAAAATGCCGGTGACAATCTGGATGACCAGCACCAGCATGGCCAACGAACCGAAAAAGTACCAAAAGTTGAAGTTCTTCGGAGCGTAGTATTCGGACAGGTGGCCGCGCCACATCGAGGTCGCCGGGAAACGGGCGTCAAACCACTCGAGCAGATTGCCTTGCAGGGAACCGTCCGACTTGTACTTTTCGAAACTGGTATTCGACGCCATTGCTTAAGCCCCCTTGTCTTCACCGATAAGAATGCGCGTATCCGACAAATATTTGTGCGGCGGCACCTCAAGATTGTCCGGCGCCGGCTTGTTCTTGAAGACACGACCCGCAAGATCGAAGGTCGAACCATGACAAGGACAAAGGAAACCGCCAAGCCACGCGCCGTCCATGCCTTCCTCGGCACCTTTCTTGAATTTCGACGATGGCGAACAACCCAGGTGAGTGCAAATGCCGACGGCCACCATGATCGCCGGCTTGATCGAGCGCGTCTCATTCTGGCAATAGCTTGGCTGCATTTTCTTTTCGGACTTCGGGTCAGCCACCGCATCGGCGAGTTTGGTCAGCGAATCGAGCATCTCCTTGCTGCGATTGATGATCCAGACCGGCTTGCCTCGCCACTCGACGGTCATCATCTGACCCGGCTCCAGATTGCCAATCTCGACTTCGACCGGTGCTCCAGCCGCCTTGGCCCGCTCGGACGGCAGCATGCTGGAGACGAACGGAACGAGCGCCGCCAAGGCTCCCACCCCGCCCACTGCAGCGGTCGCGACGACCAGTCGCCGCCTTCCGCAGTCCACTTTGCACTCATTGCTCATAGCGCTGATCCCTAGGACGTAATGAAAAGTTGGTACGAACAAAACCGGGGCATTATACGTCAATCTCATTGGGAAATGAGGCCGAAAAGCTCGCAAGACCTTACTCCGCAAGTGGTCGACGTTCACGCAGGGCTTGTGCCAAGGTTCCAGCATCGACATACTCGAGTTCACCGCCCACAGGTACGCCACGAGCGATTCGAGAGACCGTGACGCCATGATTTTTAAGCATTTCAGAAAGGTAGTGCGCGGTTGCTTCTCCTTCGTTGGTGTAGTTGGTGGCGACTATCACCTCCTGGACCACCCCGTCGCACGCGCGCGCCAAAAGCCGGTCCAGACGCAGTTCGCGCGGGCCGATGCCATCCAGCGGCGACACCCGGCCCATCAGGACGTAATACAAGCCCGAATAGGCATGCGTCTGCTCCATCATATTCATATCCACCGGCGTTTCCACCACGCAGAGCAGACGCGCATCGCGCTTTCCCGACTCGCAGCGCCCGCAGATTTCCGTTTCGGAGAAGGTGTTGCACAACCGACAATGCCGCAGAGCCTCCAGGGCGAGCAGCAAACCGTCGGCGAGGCGCCGAGCGCCGGAGCGGTCGTGCTGCATCAGATGATAAGCCATGCGTTGAGCAGACTTCGGACCGACCCCCGGCAAACATCGCAAAGCCTCGATCAAGGCCTCGAGACTTGACGGGGCGACCATCAAAACGGCAATTTGAATCCGGGTGGCAAATTGAGACCGGCGGAAAAACCGGCCATGCGCTCCTGAGACGCCTCCTCGGCACGTCGAATACCGTCGTTGAGCGCGGCGGCGACCAAATCCTCAAGCATCTCGCGATCGTCCATCACCGAGGGATCGATGGCTACGCGGCGGACATGGTGCGCACAGGTCATCAACACCTTGACCATTCCCGCACCGGACTGCCCCTCGACCTCAAGTTGCGCGAGCTCATCCTGCGCCTTTTTCATGTTTTCCTGCATCAACTGGGCCTGTTTCATCAGGCCGGCGATTCCGCCTTTCATCATCTTGCGTGCCTCGATTGGAGTTAAACGGGTTGAATGGAAGATTCGATCAGCGTGGCGTCGAATATCTCGATGACTTCGCGCACGAAACTGTCCTTCTCGACCGAAGCGACAGCCTGATCCATACGCGCCTGCCGATCGCGCCGCATGGCGGCGGCAGGGGTATCGCCGGCAGCTGCGTCGAGTTCGATCGCCAGCGACACGGGCTTGCGGAAATAGTCCGTCAGCGCCTGCTGCAATTTGTCTTGCGCGGCCTTGATCAGCAAAGGGCGATGCACGGGCGAAAGACGCAATACGAAACGCCCTTCGCCCCGGTCGTCCGCCGACCGATCACGCAGCGCACAGTGCTGCCCCAATTCGCGCGCCATGCCGGTAAGCTTGAGCTCCGACAGGATGGTGTGCCAATCGCTGGCCACGGTTTCGTTTCGCGACGACAGGGAAACCGTCGCGATGCTGCCCGGAGCAAGCGCCACCGACTGCTGCGACGCGTCAACACCCGCTACCGGCTTCCTCTCTGCTGCCCGCGCGGGTGTTGCCGCCCTTTCCCCCATCGGCGTCGCGGGCAAGCGGACGCCATCCGCTTTCGGCGGCACGCCCCGCGTTTCCCGCACTCCCGTGCCCACTCCCACGGCGTTCGCACGCGAATCGTCGTCTAGTGGGCGGAATGCGTGCAGGCGCAACAAGGTCATGACGAAGCCCGCTTGTTCGTCGGGGGCCAACGGCAATTCCTTGCGCCCGTGCACGGCAATTTGATACGCGAGTTGCACGAATTCGGGATCGAACCGATCCGCGAGCGCCAGCAGTCGCTCGCGTTCCGGCGTATCGTCGGCGATCGATTGCGGCGCCAACTGGGCAATCTGGAGACGGGTCAACAAGCTGGCCATTTCCTGCAGAGCCGCGTCAAAAGACAGACTTCTCGCCGTCATTGCGTCGGCCACCCGCAACAAAGCCTCCGCGTCGCCAGCCAGCAGGGCATCGACGATGGTAAACAAGTGGTCAAGATCGACCGCGCCCAACATCTCGCGCACCTGCGCCTCTTCAACGCGACCCGCCCCGTGCGCAATGGCCTGGTCGAGCAGCGATAACGCGTCGCGCATGCTGCCGGCCGCCGAACGGGCCAGCAGATTCAAGGCCCCGAGATCCGCGCCGATGGCCTCGACATCGAGAATATGTTTGAGGTGAGCGGCAATCAACGGCGGCGTCATCTGTTTGAGATTGAACTGCAGACAACGTGACAACACGGTCACCGGAATTTTCTGCGGATCGGTGGTCGCCAAAATGAATTTGACGTGCGCCGGCGGCTCCTCGAGAGTTTTCAGCATCGCATTGAAGGCCGACGTGGACAGCATGTGCACTTCATCGATGACGTAGACTTTGAAACGTCCGCGGGTCGGCGCGTAAACTGCGTTTTCAAGCAGTTGCCGCATTTCATCGACCCGGGTATTGGTCGCCGCGTCCACTTCCAGAAGATCGACGAAGCGTCCAGCGTCAATCTCTCCACAAGCCGCACAGGCGCCGCATGGCGTGGCGCTGACACCGGTTTCGCAGTTCAAGGCCTTCGCAAGGATGCGCGCCAAGGTCGTTTTTCCGACACCTCGCGTACCGGTCAGGAGATAGGCGTGGTGCAAGCGCCCCTCGGTCAACGCATGCGTCAGAGCCCGAACCACATGCTCTTGCCCAACCAGGCTGGCGAACGTTCGCGGGCGCCATTTGCGCGCCAGAACTTGGTAACTCATGGGCGGATTCTAGCAGATGGGATTGGCGGACCCGCCGGAGATTTTCCCTGGGCAAATCGGCAGCGTTCATCGCCAATGCACGGAAAACGCAACCGGAAAACCCCGAAAAGGGTGATGAAGGGTGGCGAGCCTTACCCCCGGCACTCACATCAGACGGCTGTGGCTGCTTCCTTCCGGACCTGACCAGGTTCACCATCCTGCGATGCGGGGAGACCCGCCGGCAGCAATCCTAACACATCATCGGTGACCCGGAGGAATTTGCCTGACACAGCGTACCGAGGTCGCAAACGAGAACCTCGCCGTCGCGCCGCACCGGAATTCAGGTAAGAGGAGTCCGGCGCGAGCACTCGCCCTACAATCGCAAATAACTCTAAATCAAGCACGGAATCGACTAATCTATGACAATCACCAACGTGTTTTTGGGGGAGACAATGGGGATATGTGCGCGCAAATGCGGTTGGGCACCGTGGGTGTTTTTGGGATTGGCATCGGCTGTCGCCATGCCGGCCGCACGGGCGGCGACCGACGACCCGTTCTTCGATCTAGAACTCAAGGAAGTTCTCAATCTTGAGATCACGTCGGTATCGAAAAAACCCCAGACAGTGTCACAAGCGGCCGCCGCAGTGTTCGTGATCACTGCCGACGACATCCGCCGCTCGGGTGCGACCGCCCTGCCGGACGTACTGCGCATGGCCCCGGGCATCCATGTCGGGCAAATCAGCGCGAACAGTTGGGCGGTCAGTTCCCGCGGCCCGAGCGGGCGGTTCACCAATAAGCTCCTGGTGCTGATGGACGGTCGCAGCGTCTATACGCCAATGTTTTCGGGCGTTTTCTGGGATGTGCAGGATACCGTGCTGGCCGATATCGAGCGTATCGAAATCATCCGCGGACCGGGCGCATCGCTGTGGGGCGCCAATGCGGTCGACGGGGTGATCAACATCATCAGCAAATCGGCGGCGGCAACGCAAGGTGGCATGCTGACGGCGGGCGCGGGTAACGAAGAACGCGGTTTCGGCTCGCTTCGCTATGGCGGAAAAGTTGGCGACGTCGGTTACTGGCGCGCCTACGCCAAAGGCTTCGACCGCGATGGATCGCTCCTTGCAACCGACCATGCCGCCGGTAACGACAATTGGCGGCAACAGCGCGCGGGGTTTCGTACCGACCTCGCGCCGAGTGGAATCGATTCGGTGACTTTCCAGGGCGATGTATACGCCGGACGCTCCGGGGAGAACAGTCAACTGAATTTCTTGACGCCGCCCTTTAACGCGATTGTCGGCACCTCCCAAAAAGTATCGGGCGGCAACATGCTTGGACGCTGGCAGCGGGAAGTCTCGGCCAGCGATTCCTTTACCTTGCAGTCTTACATCGATCATACCGAGCGCGACTGGCCGGCGCATCTGAACGAAAAACGCACCACTTTCGATCTGGATTTCCAGTATCGGACGCGCCGTTTCCAGAACCACGACCTGGTTTTCGGCGTCGGCTATCGCACGAGCCATGACATGACGAAAGCCTCCTACACCGGCGTTCCGGCGAACGCCTTACAATTCGCGACCTTGCATCCGGGGTCGGCGAGCCGAAAACTGCTCAGTGCTTTCGTACAGGACGACGTGACCCTGCTGCCCGAGAAATTGACTCTGACGCTGGGCACCAAATTTGAACACAACGACTATACCGGCCTGGAAATACAACCCAACGCTCGTTTGCTGTGGACCCCGGTCGCCGACACCACGCTCTGGGGTTCGATTGCCCGCGCGGTGCGCACGCCAAGCCGCGTCGATCGCGGCGGCGCAGCCAATCAAGCCGTTTTCCCGCCCGCCTCGGAAAACAATCCGCTGCCGCTGCCGATCCTGGTTCAAGCCAAAGCGAATGTCGACTCGGAATCGGTCGTCGCTTATGAAATGGGCTGGAAACAACGCCTGACGCCAACCCTCAGCGTCGACGCGGCCGTTTATTACAACAACTACGACAAACTGCGAACCGCGAAAATAAATACCACGCTCTGTCAGCCGGCCGGCATTCCGGTGTCGCTGGCGTGCTTCTTCCCGGTCCCCCAGTCTTACGTCCAGCAAATCGCATTCGCCGGCAACGATGCCAAGGCCAGCAGTCATGGCGTCGAATTGTCGGTCGACTGGCGCCCACGATCCGATCTGCGCTTCCAGGCCTCCGCCTCCCAATTCACCATGCGCATGTCCGAAAAGGGAGAGGCGTTCGCGACCGATCTGAAAGGCAGCGTCCCGGAATTTCGGGGTTCGCTGCGCATGGCCTGGAACCCCCGGCCTGACACCGATGTCGATTTGTGGCTGCGGCGAGTCGGGCATTTGCCGAATGTCGTTGAATCGAGTCGCCTGTCGGTTCCAGGCTATACGGAACTTGATCTACGCTTGGCGTGGCGACCGGTGAAAACCGTGGAATTGGCGATCATCGGACGCAATCTGCTGCACAAACAACACCAAGAGTTCATCTCGGAGATTCTGGATATGCCGCCGATGTTGGTGCAGCGATCGATATTCGGGCAGGTCAACTGGAAATTCTGAACGAGTCGACCGCCATGACCGGAGATTCAGGACTTTCCACACCGCCGCGCCTGTGGCTTTCCGTGCTCGTCATGCTCATTGGCATGATGTTGTCGCCCAAGGCGACGATTGCGGAAACGGTCATTCAGCGCGAGGACCGGATCAAGGCGGCGCTGATTTTCAAGCTGGTCAAATTCGTCGAATGGCCCGCCACCGCCATGAACGGCAAGGACCCGATCCAGATTTGCGCCCTTGGCGACTCCAGAGTTGGCGAGGCGTTATCGGCGGTCGATGGCAAACCGACGCGGGACCGGCTGGCGCAGTTCCGCCGGATCGCCAGCCTCTCTCCCACCGAGTTCAAAGGGTGTCACGTTCTCTATGTTCCCAGCGCGGCACGAGAGCTCGGTGTAGGAGTACCATTCGCCTTGCGTGGGCGCAGCATCCTAACGGTCAGCGACGCGCCCGATTTCGCACGACGCGGCGGCATGGTCTGCCTGGGTCAAGGCGAGAACAAGCTGTCTTTCGAGATCAATCTGCGTAACACTCGTGAAGGTGGCCTGGAACCGGGAGCCCCACTACTGGAACTGGCAACGATTATCGAGTGACTCCGCATGGCTAAGGATTTCAGTACCTCCTCTTCCCCACTGTCGATCCGCGACAAATTGCAGCGACTGGTATGGCGGACGGTCGCCACCGCCCTGGCCGTCGTCGCTCTGGCCATGTTGATGTTTCAAGTGTGGACCTTCAGGAACACCATGATCGAACGCTTGGCCGTGGTAGCGCAAATGATCGGCGTCAACACCACCGCCGCACTTGAATTCGACGATTCGCGACAAGCCACCAAGCTCCTCGGCTCGTTGCAGGCTGAAAAAGACATCGCGGCGGTCACCGTTTATTCGATCGAACGGGAATTTTTCGCCGGCTATGAGCAGGCGGGTCAAGGCAAAGTGTCTGGCACTCCCGGAGACCCGTGGCTTTTGCGCGGCATGGAAGGCCGCGTGCCCGCCTATCGCTTCCGGGTCGACGCCATTGAGTACCTGGCGCCGATCACCCTCCATCGGGAAACCATTGGTTACGTTTACCTGCGCGCCAGCCCGGAGCGCTTCTACACCCAATTTCTCGGCAGTGTCCTGCTCATTCTTGGCGTGACCCTGGCGTCCGGCTGGCTGGCGTTTTTCTGGGCCGCCCGCCTGCAACAGCGCATCATCGAACCCATCTTCCGCCTGGCCGATTCGATGCGCCGGGTAACCGAAGAGCAGAATTTCAGCCTCCGGGTGCCGAACGACGAGCAGGATGAAATCGGGCAATTGACAGCGGGGTTCAACGACATGCTGGCGCAACTCGAAGAACGGGACAGCAACCTCGCCGAGCGCGGTCTGGAACTGGCCAAGACCAACCGCGATCTGGAAACGGCCGTTCAGGAGGCGAACGAGGCCAAGGCGAGCGCGGAACAAGCCAATCGGGCGAAATCGATGTTCCTGGCCAATATGAGCCACGAGATCCGTACGCCAATGAATGGCGTGCTGGGAATGACCGAGCTGTTGCTCGATTCGCCACTGGACGACGAACAGCGAGGATTCGCCCGCACCGCCCTGCGCTCCGGACAAGCTCTACTGGCCGTGATCAACGACATTCTCGACTTTTCCAAAATCGAAGCCGGCAAGCTCGAACTGGACCCCGTCGATTTCCAGTTGCGCGATCTGGTGGAGGATGTAGCGGGCCTGTTCGCCGAACGAGCGCAAGGCAAGGGCCTGGAGATCAACACTCTCCTGCCGCCGGACATGCCACTGTGGGTACGCGGCGATTCCGGGCGTTTGCGGCAAATCTTGTCAAATTTGCTGAGCAACGCCGTCAAGTTCACCAGCCTGGGCGAAATCAACATTCGCGCCACCCAGGTCGAGTCGGGACCGGGCGGCGTCCTGCTGCGCTTCGAGGTCAGCGATAGCGGTTGCGGCATCCCGGAAAACAAGCTGGAGGCGGTTTTCGAGGAATTCGACCAAGGCGAATTGGGTACCGCGCGCCGCTACGGCGGTACCGGTCTTGGCCTGGCCATCGTCCGTCGACTCAGCGAACTGATGGGCGGATCAGTGGGAGTCACCAGCCAGACCGGCGTTGGCAGCACGTTCTGGGTCACCGCGCGCTTCGAGGTCGTCGATGCCGAACTGCCCGGCGAGTGGGAAGAAGACGGCGACGGCTTGCGCGAACGCAGAGTGTTGTTGGTCGACGACAACGCCACCAACCGCACCATTCTGCTCTACCACGTCATCGGATGGGGAATGTCGGCGGAATCGGCGGCCGACGGTGGCGAAGCACTCGAAAAACTGCGACGAGCCGCCATGCTCGGCCGGCCTTACGATGTCGTTCTTATCGACATGTTGATGCCGGGACTCGATGGGGTCGAAGTCACCAGGCAACTACGCGCAGACGCTCGACTCGCGGCAACCCGCGTGGTCATGCTGACTTCGATGAACCGGGCAAGTGCGACACACGCCGCGCATAACGCGGGGGTTGATCGCTACGTGGCCAAGCCGGTGCGCAAAGCGCAATTGTTCGGCAGCATGCGGGTCGCTCTGGGGCTGGTATCCGAACAAACGGAAATCGATTCCGGAACCGAGGAGGACCACGCCGCGCTTCTGGGGCTCAAGGTGCTATTGGTGGAGGACAATCCGGTCAACCAGGAAGTGGCGTGCATCAGCCTGCGTCGCCTGGGATGCCAGGTTGTCGTCGCCAGTGGCGGTCGCGAGGGCGTCGAAGCCGCCACCACGGACTCGTGCGACATCATTCTCATGGACTGCCAGATGCCCGAAGTTGACGGCTTCGAAGCCACGCGACTCATCCGTGACTGGGAATCCAAACAGGCCATTCCCGGGCACCCCGCCCGGCGGATCCCCATCATCGCGCTGACCGCCAACGCCATGCGCGGCGACCGCGAGGAATGTCTGGAAGCGGGCATGGACGATTATCTCTCCAAGCCGTTTGCCCGCCCCGCCCTGCAGGATGTACTCGAACGCTGGACTCGCCCGCTGATGCCGCAGATACCGCCGCTGCCCATTGAACAGCGGACGCAGCCGGCGGAACCCCTAAAGGCGCCCGCTTTCGACCCGGCCGTGCTCGAATCTTTACGCGAGGCCGGAGGCGACGCTCTGGTCACTCGGGTAGTCAAGGTCTTCACCGACGGCACGCCGGGCAAAATAAATGAGATGCGCGCGGCCATCGCCGCCGGTGACGGCTCCCGCCTGGCCGCCGCCAGCCACTACCTCAAGTCGGGCAGCGCCAATCTGGGATTGACATCGTTTTCGGAACTCACAAAAACACTGGAGCGCCTCGGCAAAGCAGGTGACATCGACGCGGCGGCAAAGGAAATACAGAATTTGGATCGGGAGTTCGCGGCGGCGATCAGGGGATTGAAACAAGCGACCGAAAGAGAAACGGCCAACGTGTCGCCAACACCTGCCAACGAAACCGAATTGGGAGAAGCATCGTTGGCAACGCCGACAGCATCGCAGAAAATACGACGCGCCCGCCTCCTCGTGGTGGACGACGATGCCTCGTTAAGGGCAATTGCCCGACACTGGTTGGGGACAGGCGGGTTCGAAGTCCTTGAGGCCGAGGACGGTTACTCGGGCCTGATGATTGCCGCTTCGCAAAAGCCGGACGCCGTACTGCTCGATGTCATGATGCCTGGGTTGAACGGATACGACGTCTGTGCGCAAATACGTGCCTTCCCGGATGGCGCGACGATTCCAATCGTCATGATGACCGGCCTCGACGATTATGCCTCGGTCGAACGTGCCTACGACGCCGGCGCCACCGACTATTCGCCCAAACCGGTCAGCTGGGTATTGCTGCAACACCGCCTGCGCTATCTACTTCGTGACCGCCCGCTCATTTCGGCCACTGCCGGCAACTCCTGATCTGAAAAAAAACGGTAGCAAAATCACTCCAAGCGGGCTACGCGACGCCTACGAGAAGTTTCGCATGGTCGCGAACGAGGGCTACCCGACGATCAACGTTCGCCGAGAATCAGCGCCTAGTGGTCTGACCAGGGCGGCAGACAGTCACCATGGTACATGCCAGAGGCACGCTATTTCGCGGCGACGGCACTAGCGGCGAAAGAATCGAATCAGCGGGAAATCGTGGGAGACGGCTGACCCAAGCAGAAAGGCGCTCAGTCTGGCCGAAGACAGCGGGAATTCAGCCCGACGAGAGGAGAATCTGGCAATACGAGGGTGAGTGACAACACATCTCAATGAACATCGCGTTACACCGCATGATGATGACCACTAAACAAACTGTTCAAATTCGCCTGCCATAACCTAACCAGATTCTGGGTAGTGATCATGCTTAACTTGGAAATCCGATTCTGGTGGCGCCACATCCAGGACACACAGGTCCGACCGCCCACGGCCTCGCGAACAACCGAGCGATTGCCTTCGGACTCCGCGAAATCGACGAACCGCTCGACGGCCAAACGGTAGTAGTCAGGGCTGTCGCAAGAACCGGTCAGCAATTCGGCTTCTCCAGCCGCGCGTCGCCAGAGCTTCAATGCGAGCTCTTCGCTGATGCCTGTTTTGTGGGCAATCCACGGAAGAATTTTAGGTGCTTTCATAGCTGTTACTCCTTTGTTACTGCCTGGACTCAACACAACGGATGCCGACGTTACCACGCAAGACCAGTCGTGTTGCAGTGCACAATCATTATATCGGTTTTTCTTACGAAAAGTTTAGTTCCATTCGCTGGAGCGATGCCGGGTCGCGTCCTGAGAACACAGCAGCGACCAAAAGTTTCTTCAGATTACGTTTTTGAACGCTCAACAACCACCACGGCAAACGCGCTAAAGAGTCATCTCCATGCTGCGACGCAATATTTTTTTCCTTGATCTAATTTCAGGTTAGCACCTTCTGGCCCTGTTTGCTGTGATGGAATACCTGAACCCGTGGATATCAAACAGCTATCGGTGTCAATATCTTCACGCATGAGATGGGAAAAAGCTGACGTTGCAAAACGACAACACTGGAAGCAAGCGTCACCCCCATCGCGGGTGAAAAATGGGCGTCAACTGCGCTGCCTCCGGGCCGGGTATACTTGGAATCTCCCCGGTTCGCCGCCGACGAGTTGATCGACGCTACCGAAAATCCGTTTCCGTGAGGTCTGAATCTTGGCATTGACTGTACTTGGACTGTCTGGCGCGCTGACCCACGACCCGTCGGCAGCGCTTTATATTGACGGCAAACTGGTCGCGGCGGCGGAGGAGGAACGTTTCGTTCGCGACAAGCACGCCAAAAATCGCATGCCTTACGAGGCCGCCAAGTTCTGCTTGCAGTTCGCCGGCGTCAAGCCGGCCGAGGTGGACGCCGTCGCCATTCCGTTCGCACCGATCAGCCTCTCCGAACCGGCGCGCTGGCATTACGCCAAACGATACTGGTATGCGCCGGATCGCGCGCTCGACGCCCTGCTCACCGGTAATCGGCGTTTCCACCGGTACCGTCGACGTATCGAATGGTGCCTGCTACAACTTGGCTTCGACCTGAAAAAGACCGAGATCGTGCCGGTCGAGCACCATCTCGCGCATGCGGCGAGCGCCTACCACTGCTCCGGCTTCACGGAAAAGACCGCGATTCTCGGTATTGACGGCAAAGGCGAATACGCCACCACTTTTTTTGGCTACGGCGAAAATGGCCGGATCCACAAAATCAAGGAATTTTACGATCCGGATTCGCTTGGCGGCCTTTACGGCGCCTTGACCGAATATCTGGGTTTCGAAATGCTCGACGGCGAGTATAAGGTGATGGGCATGGCGCCATACGGCGACGCCAGCCGCCACGACTTCTCGCGTCTGGCCACCTTCGTCAACGGGGAATTGACGATCAATACCGACTACGCCAATGTGATTGGCTTTCGTCGCCACAAGGAGCGCGGCAAGGGCTACTACTTTTCGCCGAAGCTGATCGAGTGGCTGGGTCCGAAACGCTCTGGCGACAGTGCCGACGATCCCTATATCCACTACGCAGCGAGCATGCAGAAGCTCTTCGAGGATCTCTCGCTGCAGATGCTCGATTATTACCTCGGCGCCATTTTACGCGAGAGTGGTCGCCTGGCTTTTTCCGGCGGCGGCGCGCTGAACGTCAAGCTGAATCAGAAAATCATCGCTCGTCCGGACGTGCGCGAACTATTCGTCCAACCGGCCTCCGGCGACGCTGGCACGGCGGTCGGCGCGGCGGCCTACGTGTCCGTCGCGCGCGGCGTGCCGGTCGAAAAGATGGAACATGTTTATCTCGGTCCGGCGTACAGCAACGAGGAGGTGATCGCCGCCTGCGCCGGCCACCCCGCCCGACCGGCATGGCGACACATCGACGAAGTGCCGCGCCGAATTGCCCGTCTACTGGCCGACGGCCACCCGGTGGCGTGGTTTCAGGGGCGAATGGAATTTGGTCCGCGCGCGCTAGGAGGACGGTCGATTCTCGGCTGTCCCAGCGTGGCGGGCGTTGCCGACCGGATCAACGCCCAGATCAAGTTCCGCGAACGCTGGCGTCCTTTTTGCCCAAGCATGCTCGACAGTGTCGGCCCACAGATGCTCGGCAGCCCACATCCCGCGCCATTCATGACCTTCACTTTTGAAGTGGCGCCTGGCTGGAAGGAAAGAGTGCCGGAGGTGGTCCACGAAGATGGAACCTCGCGGGCGCAGGTGCTCAAGCGCGAGTACAACCCTCGCTATTACGACCTGATGATCGAGCTGGAAAAAATCACTGGCAACGGCGTGGTACTGAACACCTCGCTCAACCGGCGTGGCGAGCCGATGATCTGTTCACCGACCGATGCCTTGAACATGTTCCACGGCTCCGACCTGCAATATCTGGTGATGGAAGACATCCTGGTAGTCAAGGACAACACCGATTTCGCGTTGGGATCGCCCCACGGCGAGGCGTCGGAATAGGCGTTTCGCCGCTCCGGCACAGCGGCGAGGATAGCCGTTTTTAAGAGCCAATTGACTCCGGCAGCGGCGCCAAGGATACTTCGTCTGCGTGGTTGAAACGCCTTCCCTCATGCCCATTTTCTCACCGCATCGGCTAACAGGCACCTTGCGATGGGGAGTCGTTGTGCAGCCAGCACGGAGACACCATGCCCTTTTCCACCCGGATTCCGCACTTTACCGACAGTCACTCACTCACGAGGAAATCATGTCCAAATTGTTCATCGAAGATCTCGCCCTCCAAGGCAAGCGCGCCCTGATCCGCGTCGATTTCAACGTCCCGCAAGACAAGGTCACCGGCGCGATCACCAATACCAAACGCATCGAAGCCGCCCTGCCGACCATTCAATACGCGCTCGATAAAGGCGCGGCCGTTATTCTGATGTCCCATCTCGGTCGTCCCGACGGCAAGGCGGTCGCCCAATACAGCCTGAAACCCGTGGCCACCGCCCTGGAGGGCCTGCTCGGCCGGCCGGTAAAGTTCCTTGAAGACTGCGTCGGCCCCGATGTCGAAGCCGCCTGCGCACGGATCAAGCCCGGCGAAGTCATTCTGCTCGAAAACCTCCGCTTCCATATCGAGGAAGAAGGCAAGGCCAGCGTCACCAACGCCGACGGCAGCGTTACCAAAGTCAAGGCCAGCCCGGAAAATGTCCAGGCATTCCGCGCCTCGTTGACCCGACTGGCCGACGTATATATCAACGACGCTTTCGGCACCGCCCATCGCGACCACTCGTCGATGACCGGCGTCCAGTTGCCCGAGCGTGCCGCCGGCTATTTGATGAACAAGGAACTGGCCGCTTTTTCCGCCGTGCTCGAATCGCCGAAACGTCCGCTGCTGGCCATTCTCGGCGGCGCCAAGGTCGCCGACAAGATTCAGTTGATCAACAACCTGCTCGACAAGGCCGATCAAATCATCATTGGCGGCGGCATGGCCTTCACCTTCAAGAAAATCATCTCGGGCATGCCGATCGGCAGTTCGCTGTTCGATGAAGAAGGCGCCAAGCTGGTCGAGGGCCTGATGGCCAAGGCCAAGGAAAAAGGCAAGCAAATTCTACTGCCGGTTGACTTCGTCACCGCCGACAAATTCGACGCCAACGCCAATACCGGTATCGGCAACGACGTCGATGGCATTCCCGACGGCTGGCTGGGCCTCGACTGCGGCCCGGAGTCGAACCGCCTGTTCACCGATGCCATCATCAATGCCAAGACCATCATCTGGAACGGTCCGGCCGGCGTGTTCGAATTCGCCAAATTTGAAGCCGGCACCAAGGCGATGGCGGATGCGGTCGTCGCGGCCACGGCAGCGGGTGCGATCACCGTGATCGGCGGCGGCGATACCGCCACGGCCGCCAAGAAATACGGCGCCGATAAAAAAGTGACGCACACCTCGACCGGCGGTGGCGCGTCGCTCGAATATCTCGAAGGCAAAATTCTCCCGGGCGTTGCCGCTCTCTCCGAGAAATAAGCCAAGCCGCCTCGGCCACACGGCCGGGGCTCCTCGCCCGTCAGCCTTATCAAGCCATCCCAAGCCACTCCACACGAGGAATACCATGCGCAAAATCGTAATCGCCGGCAACTGGAAAATGAACAAGACTGTTGCCGAATCCGTCAAACTAGCCGCCGATGTCGTTGCCGCCGCCAAGAACATCAAGAACGTCGTCGTCGCCATTGCCCCAACCTACCTGGCGTTAGCCAAGGTGGCCGAAGTGATAAACGGCAGTAATGTCAAGTTGGCCGCCCAGGATGTGCACTGGGAAAACCAGGGCGCCTTCACCGGCAAGATCAGCGCCGACATGCTCAAGGAAATCGGCGTCGATTTCGTGATCATCGGCCACTCCGAGCAGCGCAGCTACTTTGGCGAAACCGACGAAACCGTGAACAAGAAGGTCAAGAAGGTTCAGTCGCTCGGCATGACGCCGATCATCTGCATCGGCGAAACGCTGGCCGAACGCCAGGGCGGGCAACTGGAAAGCGTGTTGACGCGACAAGTCACCGGTGCTTACGAGGGACTTTCCGGCGACGACGCACTGCGCACGGTGATCGCCTACGAGCCGGTCTGGGCGATTGGCACCGGCGTGACCGCCAGCGACGACGAAGCGCAACAGGCACACGCCTTCGTACGCAATCTCTTGGCCACACGCTTTGGCAATAGCGTCGCGCAATCGATTTCAATCCAGTATGGAGGCTCGATGAAGCCGGAAAATGCCGCCGGCCTCCTGGCACAGAAAGACATCGACGGTGGCCTAATCGGCGGCGCGGCGCTCAAGGCCGACAGTTTTCTGGGCATCGTCACCCCTGGCGAAACGCTCGACAAATAAGCAGACCCACAGCGCGGCACCGTGAACGCGGTGTCGCGTTTTTTTCACCCCAATGCCAGCCGACGAGCATCAGTAAGGACTGGCTTCGCCCGGTGGCCGGGTCTTGAAACGGCGGTGCACCCAATAATATTGTTCGGGCATCGTGCGCACCGCGGACTCGATCCAAGCGTTCATCCGCGCCGTATCGGCCTCGGCATCGTCGGTGGGAAAATCCAGCCACGGCTCACCGATCGTCACCACGTAGCCCTTCCCCTCCGGCAGAATTCGCGTCACGCAAGGAACCACCGTGGCGCCCGCCAACCGTGCCAACCGGGACAAGCCGGCAATAGTCGCCGTCTGAACGCCAAAAAAAGGCACGAAAATTGAGTCGCGGCTGCGAAAATCCATATCCGGCAAATAGTAGAGCGGGCGTCCAGCCTTCATCGCCTTGACGCTGACGCGAATGCTGTCCTGGCGCGAAAGCAACAATTGATCGCCGAAACGTTGACGGCCGCGTAACAACAAACGGTCGAAAACCGGGTTCGACTGCACCGCGTAAATGCTGGCGCAATCGAAACGCATCGCAATTCCCGCCCCACCGGCATCCAAACCGACGAAATGCGGCGTCAGCATCAGTACCGGCCGACCGGCGTCCACCAGCATCCGTAACCGCTGCTCGCCCTCGACCGTCAGAAGCCTCGACAACCGCTCCGTGCGCGCCCACCACAAAAGCGAACGCTCCAGAATGCTGCGTGCCAGCACCTTGAAGTGCGCAACGGCCAAGCGTCGCCGTTGCTCATCATCGAGTTCCGGGAAGCACAGCCGCAAGTTAACCAAAACGACGTGTCGACGACCGCGAGCCACCCTGAAAAGTAGGCCACCCAGCGCATCCCCCATTCGCGCCAAAAGCGGCAACGGCAGAAAATGCAGCAGCCACAGTACGGCGACAAGCAGGCGACTCACCGTCGCGCCACGCGCAAGACGGCTTGACGGTCGCCGAAACGGCGGGAAAAGAGGATCATGTTTGGGATTGACTGCCGGCGGCGCGGCGATGCTTGAAGAGAGTCGACGCCGTATTGTAGATCGTATCTTGTCGAAACGTCGATTCGTCTCCCAGTCCCCGAACCTACTCTTACATTCATTCCCACTTCCACGCCGTCAGCGAACGGAAACATCGATAGTCAGGCGAGCCGCCGTTGGAGCCTCCCGAATCCCGCTCGGCATCCCCACGGACAATACCGACCGGACGCGCTTCCGCTATAATTGGCGCTTGAGGATTTTCGCCCCCATAGCATGAAGGTCGTGCAGTTGATTTGTAATCATCAGGTGTTGGTTCGATTCCGACTGGGGGCACCATTTGGGGTTTTTTATTTCCACCAAACAACGGAAATTTTTAAAAACCAATAAGTTACAATCTTAAAAAATTTGCTTTTATTTGCCCACAAGGAAAAGCATGCAAAACTGACGACCACGCAAAAATTCCCCAAGGATTACGCATGGCGTCAGTTAAACCGTATAGAGACAAGTGGCGGGCACAGCTATTTGTGGATGGCATCCGGGAGTCGCAGTGTTTCCGCACCAAGCGGGAAGCGGATGCATGGGCCGTAGCGCTTGTCGGGCATTGCTGGTGGCCCTGCGTGACTACCGCGCGTTCGACATCACCTGCCAGCGGGTATTGACCGACAACGGCGCCTGCTACAAATCTCGACGCTGCGCCCGCCTCTGTCAGCGCCTGGGGTTGCACCATCTGCGAACCAAGCCATACATTCCACAAACCAACATGATGGTTTACGCACTTAGGCTATCCCAATGAAAAACGTCCATTGCCCGAGATAAGGCGATGACGATACCTTTCGGAGACTCAAAAGAAAAAGCCGCGCTGAGCGCGGCTTTTTCTTTTGAGAACAGTTCTGGAATTAATGGAACTGTTCTTCTTCCGTCGAACCGGTCAACGCTGTGACCGACGAGGTGCCGCCCTGGATGACAGTGGTGACATCGTCGAAGTAACCCGTACCCACTTCCTGCTGATGCGAGACGAAAGTGTAGCCACGGTCGCGTGCCGCGAACTCCGGTTCCTGCACTTTTTCGACGTAGGCGGACATGCCGCGGGCGACGTAATCCTGTGCCAGATCGAACATGTGGTACCACATGTTGTGAATGCCGGCCAAGGTGATGAACTGGTACTTGTAACCCATTGCCCCGAGTTCCTTCTGGAATTTGGCGATCGTGGCATCGTCCAGGTTTTTCTTCCAGTTGAACGACGGCGAGCAGTTGTAAGCCAGCATTTTGCCGGGATGCTTGGCGTGAACCGCTTCGGCGAATTGCCGGGCGAACTCAAGATCCGGCGTGCCGGTTTCGCACCAGACCAGATCCGCATAATCGGCGTAGGCAATTGCGCGCGAAATGGCTTGGTGAAGGCCCTTGCGAGTCTTGTAGAAGCCTTCGGAGGTGCGCTCGCCAGTGACGAAAGGCGTGTCGTTCGCGTCGCAATCCGACGTCAGCAGATCGGCGGCCTCGGCGTCGGTGCGAGCGATGACCAGCGTCGGAACGCCGCAGACATCGGCGGCAAAACGAGCGGCGATCAGCTTCTGAACCGCTTCCTGGGTCGGAACGAGCACCTTGCCGCCCATGTGGCCGCACTTCTTGACCGACGCCAACTGGTCTTCCCAGTGCACACCGGCCGCGCCGGCGCGAATCATCGCCTTCATCAGTTCGAATGCGTTCAGAACACCGCCGAAACCGGCTTCGGCATCGGCGACGATGGGCGCGAAGTAGTCGGTATAACCTTTGTCACCAGGGCCGATATCCTTGGAGAACTGAATCTCGTCGGCGCGGCGGAACGAATTATTGATCCGCTCAACGACTTTTGGCACCGAATCAACCGGATACAACGATTGATCCGGGTACATCGCGGCGTAGGAGTTGTTATCGGCGGCGACCTGCCAGCCCGACAGGTAAATCGCCTTGACGCCAGCCTTGACCTGCTGCATGGCCTGTCCGCCGGTCAGCGCGCCAAGACAATTGACGTAGGGTTCCGTGTTGACCAGATTCCACAATTTTTCCGCGCCACGCCGGGCGACGGTGTATTCGATCGGGAAGGAGCCGCGCAGGCGGACGACATCAGCGGCTGAGTAACCGCGTTTGATGCCCTTCCAACGGGGGTTTTCGGCCCAGTCTTTTTCCAGGTCGGCGATCTGCTGCTCTCTAGTGCTCATGAATTACCTCGCGAAAAATTACGACGTACGGTGGGGACGATGGCAAGTCCCGGGCGGAAAGCGGAAACATTTGTTAATCGTTTCCCGGGCCAACCAATGGCGAGAAGTATAGAGAGCTTTCCGTTGCCGGGCAACACTCTTATATAAGACATAAGATATATTTTTTTACCATAAAAAACAACTTGTTAAATTAAATTTATCGTATCGCGAAAGGAAATTCTCACGAGTGAAATGCCAGGAGGCGTGTCCGATTGCGAAAAGAAGGCAACACCGTTGCGTTCCGGCAACCGGACGCCTGTCGGGAATGGGGCTGGCGGGTATTTCGTCCCTTCGGCGCTCCCGATAGACGAACGGCGCCGGCGAAGCGTCGTTCGTTGCGTGTGGCGTGGGTATTTGGGCAGGTCCACACCACCAATTCCGGACGAACTAAGGCTTTTGCATTCCGCCTTTCCGGTCGGAGGGGTGGCATGAACAGTCCTCTCCGGCGGCCGCTCGCGTCAGATTGCGCATGATTCCGCACTGACTGGCGTTTTGATTGGCACAGCAGGTCTCGCGCAAGGTGTGCAATTGCCGCTCAAGCACGTGCAGCGAGTCCAACTGCCGATGAATGCGCTCGATCTGTCGGTCGATCAAATGATTGATCTCGTCGCAGGCCAGTTCCGGATTGGCCTGAAAGCCGCGCAGCGCGCGGATGTCCGGCAGGCCCATGCCAAGCGAGCGGCAGTGGCGGATGAATTTGAGCTGCACCAGGTGGGCGTCGGTGTAGCAGCGATAGCCGTTTGCCTCGCGCGCGGGCCGGTCGAGCAATCCTTCGCGCTCGTAAAAACGCACCGTCTCCACGTCACATTCGCCACGCTGGGCCAATTCCCCGATCCTCATTTTCTCACGCCCGAAAAATGCTTGACCCCGTACCGACTACGGGTTGTCGAATCATGGCACCGTTCCTCGAGATTTGTCACCATGAATCATCCTCGCCAAATGTCGGACCCGTTTCCCGCCCCGGAAAATGCGCGGTGCGCCGAAACATGCGGGCACGCAAAGCGCCCGGACGAACGGCGGCACGTCGATCATCATTCGTCCCGTCACGATCAGTCCCACGATCACCATCATCATCCGCACGCCGACGCGTGCTGCGCCCATGGCAAGGACGCCGGCAAGGCGCTGGCGCCCGTCAGGCACGAGCCGCCGCCGGAAGGCGCCAGCCGGGTGCGCTACCGCATCGACAAAATGGACTGCCCAACTGAAGAGGCGCTGATCCGCCATCGGTTGGAACCGATGGCGGGAATCCTCCGGCTGGATTTCAATCTGCTGGGTCGGGAACTGACGGTACACCATCGTCTGGACGATACCGTGCCGATCACCGACGCCTTGCAGGCCCTGGACATGGCGCCTCAACCGTTGCGAGACGGCGCGCCGGCCGCCGCCGTGCCACCGGCCTTGAGCGGCCGGCTGAAAGGTTTGCTGGTCGTCAGCGGCCTGGCGGCAGTCGGCGCCGAAGCCATCTCCTGGACCAGCGGCATTGACGACGCCTGGCCGGTAGTGACCCTGGCCCTGCTTTCCATCCTGAGCGCCGGTCTGCCGACACTCAAGAAAGGCTGGATCGCGCTCAGGAATCTGACGTTGAACATCTATTTCCTGATGTCGCTGGCCGTTGCCGGGGCGCTCATCATCGGCAAGTGGCCGGAAGCCGCGATGGTGGTATTCCTGTTCGCCGTCGCCGAAGCCATCGAAGCGCTATCGCTGGAGCGGGCGCGCAAGGCGATCAAGGCGCTGACGGCGCTGGCGCCCGAAACCGCCGAGGTCAAGGTCGCGGAAGGCTGGCGGGAATACGCCGTGGCCGAGGTGCCGATCGCTTGCCGCATCCGCGTGCGGACCGGCGCCCGCGTGCCGCTCGACGCGCGGGTCGAATCCGGGCGTGCCGCGCTCGATCAGGCACCGATCACCGGCGAAAGCCTGCCGGTGGACAAAGGTCCCGGCGATACGCTCCACGCTGGCAGCATCGTCATCGACGGAGTGGTGGAAGCGACGGTGACGGCCGTCGCCGGCGACAGCACCCTGGCCCGTATCGCGACGGCGATTCAGGACGCACAATCGCAACGCGCGCCAACCCAGCGTTTCGTCGATCGGTTCGCCCGTTACTACACCCCGGCGGTGGTGGCTTTGGCGATCTTGCTTGCCGTGCTCGGCCCGTTGCTGCTCAACGGAAATTGGGAGACGTGGCTTTATCAGGCGCTGGTGATGCTGGTGATCGCCTGCCCGTGCGCGCTGGTGATATCGACGCCGATCACGGTCGTCAGCGGCCTGGCGGCGGCGGCGCGGCACGGCATTCTGATCAAGGGCGGGACGTACCTCGAAAAGGGTCGTTTGCTGAAAGCCGTCGCGCTCGACAAAACCGGCACGCTGACCGTGGGCAAACCCGCGCTGACCGACGCCGCCCCGTTTGGCGATCTGCCGTTGGAGCAAGCGCTGTTGATCGCCGCCAGCCTCGACGAACGCAGTACGCATCCTGTGGCGCAAGCGCTGGTCCGGGGATGGCGCGACCGACAACCCGATGCGGCACTGCTGCCGGTCGAGGATTTCGGCGTACTCAGCGGCCATGGCGTCAAGGGTCGCATCGCCGGCCAGCCGTGGCATCTAGGGAATCATCGCCTGGTGGAGGAATTGGGCATCTGCTCGCCGGAACTGGAAGCGCGGCTCGCCGTGCTGGAAAACGCCGGAAAAACCACCGCCATCCTGTGCGCGCCTGCCGGACCGGTCGCCATTTTCGCCGTCGCCGACACCGTTCGACCGGAGAGCCTGGCCGCCGTGACAGCCCTCCGGGCGCTGCACGTCGAACCGGTGATGCTGACCGGCGACAACCCGGCCACCGCGCGGGCCATCGCCAAGGCCCTGCGCATCGAGGACGCGCGCGGTAACCTGATGCCGGACGACAAACAAGCCGCTGTCGCCGAACTCGCAAACCGCCACGGTGCGGTGGGCATGGTCGGCGACGGCGTCAACGATGCGCCGGCGCTGGCGCGGGCCGACATTGGCTTCGCGATGGGCGCGGCCGGCACGGCCACCGCCCTGGAAACCGCCGACGTGGCGATCATGGATGACGACCCGCGCAAGATCGCCGACTTCATCCGCCTCAGTCGGCGCGCGGGATCGATCTTGCGGCAGAACATCGCGTTGGCGCTGGGAATAAAGATCGCATTTTTCGCCTTGGCCCTGGCGGGTCAGGCGACGCTGTGGATGGCGGTGTTCGCCGACATGGGCGCCAGCCTGCTGGTGGTCGCCAACGGGCTGCGCCTGCTGCGCAAGTGGACCTGAGCCGTGCGCGGCGGCTCCGCGCACGGCGAAAGAAACAGCCGGGCGATTAGCCCGGCCTCTCGCTGACGCGGAACTCGCTCTACTTCAATGCCAGCAAATAAGCGATCACATCGGCCCGTGCCGCCGCGTCGGCCAGGCCATCGTATTTCATCTTGCCGCCGGGAACGATCTTCTTCGGCGCGGCGATATAGGCGTCGATCCTGTCTGACGTCCAGACGATGCCGCTTTGCCTCATCGAATCGGAGTAGCCGGCGAAGTCGGCGACCGACGCCGCCTTGCGGCCGTTGACGCCGGTCAGCGTCGGCCCTTTCTTGTTTTTGCCCGGCACGGCGCTATGGCAATCGCCGCATTCCTCGGCAAACAGATCGGCACCGCGACGGGCGTCGCCCGCCGCCAACGCGTGCCCGGCGACGGCCAGCAGCAGACAACCGGCGACTAGCGCGCCGCGGCGGCGCATCGGTTCCATTATCATGATTTGCGTCCTTTCCATCAGATGGCGAGCCAAAGGAACAACATGGTCGTGTTGTTGGCGCTGGCCTTTCGGTCGACGCCATTCACCTCGTCGATATAGTGACTGCCGCCGTTGAAGCGACTGTAGCCGGTGTACTGCAACCCCAGGCGGGCGTTGGCCCATGGCGCGCCCCATGAGCTTTCCTTGCCCCATGGCGTCCAGTCGGCTTGCAGGAGATAGCCGGCGGTATCCGGCTTGTTGTTGTACGAACTCGCGCCGTACAGGCCACTGTCGGCACGACCGGTGGTCTTGAACAAACCGGCCGTCGCCCCCCAACTCTGGTTGTAGTGGTAGGAGGTGGCGACCCGGAAGTTGTTGAGCGTGTTGTTCTTGTTCTCCGAGGCGGCCAGCGTATCGAAGGTGTAGTTCAGTTTCTGCCATTCGCGCACATAGCTGGCGTTGACCGTGAAGATATGCTCGCGGTTGCCGAGGAACTGGTACGCGGCATCGACCCCGACATCGCGATAACGATCGGCCCGGCCCGGATCGTCTACGTTCTCGACGCGGGCATTGAAACCGAACAGGCCAACCGAGAAATTGTCGCGCTTCATGTCCTTGAAGTAAGCCAGGCGCCAGTAGGTTCCCGGGCCGCTGAACTTTCCGGGATCGATGGCGCCGACGGCGACCTGACTGTTGTTCAGTTTGTTGGCCGTACTCTTGGACACCGAATTGTAAAGTCCCAGCTCGGCGTAGAAATTGTTGTCCCACAAGGTATAGGCGTTCAGGCCCAGTACGCTGCCGGCAAGATTCTCGACCAACGGCGAGGCGCCGGTACCGAAACCGAAGTCGGATGCCGTGTAGGGAAAGCGCCATTGGCCGAGCGTATTGAACGGATCGGTCAGCGTCGGGTTATTGTTGAACGACACGCCGAATACCCCTTCCTTGTCGCCAATCTTCAGCGCGCGGGCGTAACGGACGTCCAGCTGATCCAGCGACGACACGCGATCGACGCCGGAGTAGGTGGCTTGCACGAACGTGCCGATCGAATCGGTCAAGCGGCCGGCGAGAAACGCCGAGACTTCCTGCACCGCGGAGTTGTTGTTGCTGTTGAAATGCGCCGGTGCTTCCGGCAGGTCTTTCGCGGTACGCGTCCAGTTCATCACCGCCATCGCCGAAAGAGGCACCTTGCCGTCCTTGCCGTCGGTATCGGTATAGGCGCCGAGCTTGAATTTGACGCCATACGGTGTCAGTTGCGGCCCAAAACCGCCCACGTGGCACGCCGCGCAATCCGAACCCGTCTGCCGCGCATAACTCGGCACCGCCTCGGCCGGCGTGTTTAATGTCACGGCCAGCAGCACGCCGCCCGCCACGGCGGCCGACGCGAACAGCCGCCGCTTGATAGAGCCGATCATCGGCGAATTCCTGAACATCTTCCTTACTCCCTGCGAGTGACAACAACTCATGCGAAAGCGCTTGCCGAGGCAAAACGTTTCGCGCCCGCCGGTACTCTAGGGTGTCGACGCTTGCGAACACCTTACGAACTCAAGGAAATACCGATCGGGGTTTGCGCGTCAGGTCTTCGCAAGCTTGCGCGGCGCAAGATGCTGGCGCTCAACACTTGCGGAGAACTCCTGATGACCTCACCATGGCAGCGCTTGCGCCCATCCGGGCAATGGGGCCGTTTTCTGGCGGTCGAGGCCGTGCTGCTGGTGCTGCTCGGCGGGCTGTTGTTCGCCGGCGGCAAGCTTGCCCTTGACCACACCAATACCCTGGAATTCTGCACGTCCTGCCACGAAATGCGCGACAACAACTTCGAGGAATACAGCCATACCATCCATGCCCGCAACCGCACCGGCGTCAAGGCCACCTGTTCCGACTGCCATGTACCGCACGAATTCGTCGACACCATGATCCGCAAGGCGCTGGCCGCCAACGATGTTTTCCAGCATTTCGCCGGACGCATCGACACGCCGGAGAAATTCGAGGAACACCGGCTCGAACTGGCCAAGCGGGTGTGGTTGCGGATGAAGACCAGCGACTCCCGCGAGTGTCGCAACTGCCACGACGTCGCCGCCATGTCACCGGAAATGCAGGGCAAAACCGCCCAGAAACAGCACCGGCGGCTGAGCACCGGCGAAAAAACCTGCATCGACTGCCACTACGGCATCGCCCACAAGGAACCGGCCGGCGGTGCCGAGCCCGAAGACGCGCTGACGGAACGGCCGTGACCGTAACACCCCGGACAATCGGCGATGCCTGTCACGCCTCCCCATTCCCTCATGGAAAAACTTGATAGCCATGCGCATTCTTGTCGTGGAAGACGATAACCTGGTCGCCAGCGGAATCAAACAGGGTTTGTCCCAGGCTGGCTACACCGTGGACGTGGCCGATTCAGCCGAAGCGGCCGAAGATTCCTTGCGAAACGAAGCCTTCGATCTGGCGGTGGTGGACATCGGCCTGCCGCGAGCCGATGGCCTGACCCTCATCCGCCGCTTGCGTGAACAAGACAACCCCCTGCCGATTCTGGTGCTGACCGCTCGTGGCAGCATGGAGGACACCATCAGCGGCCTCGATGTCGGGGCCGACGATTACATGACCAAGCCTTTCCGCCTCCCGGAACTCAGCGCGCGAATCCGCGCCCTGATCCGCCGCTCGCATGCCATCGCCGATACCTGTCTGCACCACAATGGTCTGACGCTGGACACCAACAGCCGTACCGCGACGCTCGGCGGCGCGCCACTCGAACTGACCAAGCGCGAGTGGGCCATTCTGGAAGCGCTGCTGATGGCCTCGCCAAACGTCGTCAGCAAGGACCGGCTGGTGCAGACGCTCGCCGGTTGGGACAAAGACATCACCCTCAATGCGATCGAAGTCTACGTTTCCCGCCTGCGCGCCAAGCTCGCCGAGGGATACATCGAAATTCGCACCGTTCGCGGCATCGGCTATCGCATCGATGCCCCCGCCTGACTCCCCGGCAGCGCGCCCGGCGCCCAGTCTACGGCAACGACTGCTACTGGCGATTCTGTTGCCCATGGCGGCGGTTTTTGCCGTCAGCGTCTTTTTCGATTACCGTCTGGCCAAGGAAACCGCCGACGCCGCTTTCGATCAGTCGCTGACCGACGACGCCCTGGACATCGCTTCGCACATTCGGAACAGCGAAAACCTGCCGCTGCTCGAGCTTTCGGCCGAAGTGGAGACGATGCTGCGCAACGATGCCCCGGACAAGGTTTACTTCGCCGTCCGCGACAGCGCCGGGCAATTGCTGGCCGGCGACGCCGATCTGCCGGATTTTCCGGTTGCCGCCCACAAGCAGGCGGAATTCAAGGACAGCGCCTTTCGCGGCGAACCGACGCGCGTCGTGTTTTACAAGATTCGCTCGCCACACGGCGACCTGACCATCACCGTCGCCGAAACCATCGTCAAGCGCAACGGCGCCAGCCGGACAATCCTGACCGCGATGATCCTGCCGACGCTGGCCGTCATTCTGGCCACCTTCATGGCCGTCTATTTCGGCGTCAGAAAAGGACTGCGGCCGCTGGAGAACGTGGAAAAGGAAATCGCCACCCGCTCGCCGAGGGATTTACGCGAAATCGCCATCGACGCCACGCCACGCGAAATCCGGCCGATGCTGGCGCGCCTCAACGAACTGTTCGACCTGCTGCGCCTGGCCTCGGCGGCGCAACAGCGCTTCCTGACCGACGCCGCCCATCAGTTACGCACCCCGCTGGCCGGCCTGCAGACCCAGATCGAACTGGCGACGGCCGAAGGACGCTTCCAGTCCGACCCCGAACGGCTGTCCCGGATCGAGGACGCCACCGAGCGCATCTCGCACCTGGTCGATCAACTGCTGACTTACGCCCGCGCCGAATCGAGCACGGCGGCGACGCAGATTTTCGAACCGGTCTCGCTGGCCGTGCTGGCCGAAAAAGCGGCGTCGATATTTCTCGACCGCGCCTTGGGCAAGAATATCGACCTCGGTTTCGAAATCGCGCCGGCGACGGTCGACGGCAGCCCCTGGATGCTGCGCGAAGCCTTGGCCAACATCATCGACAACGCCTTGCGCTACACCCCGGCGCATGGCGTGGTCACCGTGCGCAGCGGCATGCGCGGCGCCGCCGCCATCCTGGAAGTCGAAGACAACGGCGCGGGCATCCCGGCCGACGAACGCGAACGCGTTTTCGAACGCTTCTATCGTCGGCCCGGCTCCCCAAGCGGCGGTTGCGGCCTCGGCCTGGCCATCGTCCGCGAAATCGCCGCGCTGCACGGCGCCAGTGTCGAACTCGCCGATCCGCAAGGCACCACCGGCCTGCGCATCGCGCTGGTTTTTCCACGCGCCGGCGCTCCCGCTCACACCGATCCCCATCGCGGCATCGACTCCCCGGCGATGGAAAAACCGTAGCGCCGGTGGGGCCTTAGGTTGCAGGGCGGAGATGACGTATTTCCCGCTGCATGCTTTTCCGCGTCAGCGCGCAATGGACGCGTGGCCATGCCAGCCACGGCTCATCGGCAGCCTCCGCATAGGGATCAGCGGCGAGCATAAAGTCGGAGCGTGCATTTCCCTGGGCGCCGCCGCGCTGAACGACGGCCAAGCGTTCGCGCTAGAATTCCGGCTTTTGGCCGTCGCAAGGCTTTTCAAGCTTCTCGCGGCTCGCCGGTCGGAGATCCCATGCCTATCGGAACCATCGAATCGCTGGACCACGACGCACGGGGAATCGCCCGGCTGGACGGCAAAACGATTTTTGTCGAGGGCGCCCTGCCCGGCGAAACCGTCGAGTATGCGAGTTTCCGCCAAAAGCCGAGTTATGAAATCGCCCGCGCGCTGCGAATCCTCGAACATTCGCCGGCGCGGGTCACGCCGTCTTGCCCGCATTTCGGTATCTGCGGCGGTTGCAGCATGCAGCACCTCGATCCGGCGGCGCAGGTGGCGGCGAAACAGCGGCTGCTCGAGAACAATCTCTGGCATCTGGCGCGGATCAGGGCCGAGCAACTTTATGCGCCGATTCACGGGCCGGCGTGGGGCTACCGTTACCGCGCGCGCCTGTCGGTGCATTACGCAATCGCTCGCGGCGAGGCGCTGGTCGGTTTTCACGAAAAGAAAAGCAGTCATGTCGCCGATATGCGGCAATGCCGGATTTTGCCGCCGCACCTGTCGGCGCTGTTATTGCCGCTGCGGAAACTGGTCGGCGAGTTGTCGATCCGCGAACGACTGCCGCAAATCGAAATAGCGGTCGGCGGCCAAATCACCGCGCTGGTGCTGCGCATTCTCAAGCCACTCGTCGGTAGCGATGAAGCGCGGCTGCGCGCCTTTGCCGACCGTCACGGTGTGTTGATTTACCTGCAAGCGCAAGGGCCAGCCAGTGCCCGCCGCTTTCATCCGCCGGCGGGGCCGGGATTGTCGTATGCGCTGCCGGACTTTCAGATCGAACACCCGTTTTCGCCAACCGAGTTCACCCAGGTCAATCACGCCGTCAACCGCGTTTTGGTGCGGCGAGCGATGGCGCTGCTCAACCCGCGCCCGGGCGAACGCATCGCCGACATGTTCTGCGGTCTGGGCAATTTCACGCTGCCGATTGCCCGTTCCGGCGCGGACGTCGTCGGCATCGAAGGAAACGCCGAACTGGTGCGCCGCGCCAGTGCCAACGCCGCCGCCAACGGGCTGGCGAATCTCGCCACCTATCAGACCGCTAATCTTTTCCAGGCGACGCCGGCAAGCATTTCCGCGCTGGGCCGTTTCGACAAAATGCTGCTCGACCCGCCACGCGAAGGCGCCGTCGAACTGATCAAGGCGCTCGGCGACGACGGCCCGCGACGTCTCGTCTACATCTCGTGCAATCCCTCCACGCTGGCGCGCGACGCCGGAATTCTGGTCAAACAGCGCCACTACCGCTTGCGCGGCGCCGGGGTGGTCAACATGTTCCCGCACACCTCGCACGTCGAGTCCATTGCTTTGTTCGAACGGGTAACCGGCGACATGATCGCAAGTCAGCCAGACATTGCCTCCCCGCGAATGGGTGCCGAATGATCGGCGCCATCACCCTGCTGCTGGTCTTTCAATTGACCGGCGAGGTGATCGCCCGTGGTTGGGGATTGCCGATTCCGGGACCGGTGATCGGCATGGCCTTGCTGTTCGCGGCGCTCGCTCTACGCGGCGCACCGCCCCCGGCGATCTTGCGCAACACCGCCCAAGGGTTGCTGCAACATCTTTCGCTGCTGTTCATTCCGGCTGGCACCGGCATCATGCTGCATTTTCGACGTCTTTCCGACGAATGGCTGCCGCTGTTGATTTCGCTGCTGGTCAGCACCGTCGTCACTCTCGCGGTGACGGCGCTGGTGCTGCGCTGGCTGGCCGGTCATGGCGACGACGCGTCGAAAAACCGGCCATGACGCCGAGGATCAACGAAATCTGGGTGTATCTGGCCACCTCGCCGCTGCTGGGTCTGACGCTGACCCTGCTTGCCTATCAGGGAGCGCGTTATGTCCATCGGCGCTGCGGAGGCCATCCGCTGGCTAACCCGGTGCTGCTGGCGGTGAGCGCGCTCGTCGGCCTGCTGTGGCTGACGGACACGCCTTACCGCACCTACTTCGACGGCGCGCAATTCGTTCACTTTCTGCTCGGGCCGGCGACCGTGGCGCTGGCCATTCCCTTGTATGCTCAACTGGACCTCCTGAAGCGAATGGCCTTGCCCTTGCTGGTCGCGCTGCTGATCGGCTCCTTGACCGCCGCCCTGTCGGCCATCGCCATCGGCGGAGTGTTGGGCGCCAGCAAGGCGACGCTGCTCTCGCTGGCCCCGAAGTCGGTGAGCACGCCGATTGCCATGGGCATTGCCGAGCGGCTTGGCGGTTTGCCCTCGCTGACCGCAGTCCTGGTGATTCTCACCGGCGTGCTCGGCGCGATTCTGGCGCGCTACGTCTACCGCGCCCTGCACATCGCCGATGACGCCCAGCGCGGCTTCGCCATCGGTATCGCCGCGCACGGCATCGGTACCGCGCGCGCTTTTCAGGAAAGCGAGCAGATGGGCGCGTTCGCGGCCCTGGCGATGGGTCTCAATGGCCTGACCACCGCGTTGCTGTTGCCGATGGTCATCCCGTGGTTCGTTTAGCTGTAGATGCGCCCCACGCAAGTGGCCCACGTCGTAGGTATCCTGGCAAGCCAGATAGCCAGGATGCTTGCTCTCGACTTCTCCGTGGGCCTGCTTCTCTTCTCGCGCACGCTCCGGCGCATGCAACGGATCTTCCGTGAGGATCAGACCATCCTGCGCCACCTTGGCTGACAGCGCTCTCAATCGTTTGACAAAGGTCCCCAAGCCATGGCGCCGCCAGATGGAGCGCACCACCCCTCCGCTGGAGACGAACATGTTCCGCTCGCGCAAGTCGTCGGAAATGCACAGTTGACCATAGGCGGGTTGTTCAATGACAAAGCGCACGACGGCTTCTTCAATTGCACGGTCCACACGGTTCTTCAAGACGGGTTTTTTGCAGATGATCTCCATCAAGGCGGCTTCGCCGTCGTCCGGCAAGTTTAATGAAATATCAAATTAAGTTTTGATTAGTTCACTTGATGAAGACGCTCGACATCCAGGCCAACACCAGCCGACGCAACCAGGCGCATCGCATCCATCCGCACCTGCTGCGAGATCTCATGATCGAGGATCCGAAACAGGACTGGGCCATGGATACAACCCACATCCCTAGGCGTCGTGACTTCGTCTATCTCAGCGCAGTCCTCGACTGGGCAAAGAACTATGCGACCGACTGGATGTGGGCCTACAATCACGGGCGCCCTAATATGACGCTTGGCGGCGTTACCCCGAAGCAGAAGACAGCCCTTACAACCTGCTCTACTTCTGACCGCTACTAAAAATCGGGGATCACTCCCCGGCAATGTAATATTGTCAATTTTGCTTTTTGTTCTGGACGGCATTTTGTCTACTACTCGCCATTTCTTGCTTTATCCGATTGTTTTTATTGTCGGATTTATTCTGATAGCCATCGCCATGGTGGTGATCGTTCTCAGTTTGGTTTATCCGAACCTGCCGTCGCTGGAGATTCTCACTGATTATCGACCGAAAATGCCGTTGCAAATCTACACGGCGGATGGCTATCTGCTTGGTGAATTTGGCGAAGAACGCAGAGCGGTTGTCAACATCCAAAACGTGCCGGAAATCATGAAACAGGCCATTTTGGCAGCAGAGGACGAGCGGTTTTATCAACATGGTGGTGTTGACACCCAGGGTGTCCTGCGCGCCGTGTATGCCAATTTGATTAGCGGCGCCAAGCGTCAGGGAGCATCGACGATCACGCAGCAAGTCGCCAAGAATTTCTTTCTGTCTTCCGAAAAAACGTACACGCGCAAGCTGTATGAAGCGCTGCTGTCGTTCAAGATCGAAAGCAACCTCAGCAAAGATCAAATTTTAGAGCTTTATATTAATCAGATATTTCTTGGACAGCGGGCATACGGATTTGCCGCGGCTTCGCATATCTATTTCGGCAAACCACTGAATGAGTTGTCGCTCGCGGAGGTCGCCATGTTGGCGGGTTTGCCGAAGGCACCCTCCGCGTTCAATCCGGTGGTGAACCCAAAGCGTGCCCGCATTCGTCAGCAGTATGTGTTGCACCGCATGCTTGAACTCGGCTTCATCAAACAGGAAGAGCACGACCAGGCGCTAGAGCAAGTGTTGGTTGTCAAGCGCGACAATGACGCGGCGCCCGTACATGCCGAGTACATCACTGAAATGGCCCGCCAGATCGCCGCCGAGAGTTTTCCTGATGATGTATACACCCGTGGCTTGCGGGTATATACCACGATTCGCTTGGCCGATCAGCAAGCCGCCTACAACAGTCTACGCCAAGGTTTAATGGAATATGATCGCCGGCATGGCTATCGTGGCGCGGAGGCTTATGTCGATCTTGCCGACATAAAATCCGAGCAGGACGACGCCCTGGACGAATTGCTGCAGGATTATCAGGATGCCGAAGACTTGCATCCGGCAATCGTGCTGCAAGCCGACAATCGGAAGGTCCGCGCCTATCGTCGCGGTGGCGAGGTCGTGACCGTCAGCGGCGAAGGTTTGCGCTTCGCCGCGCGCATGCTCGACGACAAGGCACCAGCCAACAAGCGCTTGATTCGCGGCGCGGTAATTCGTATTCAAAGCGATGAGAAAAACGTTTGGCGCATTGTCCAGATGCCGGAAGTCGAGGGCGCCTTCCTGGCAGCCGATCCCCACGACGGCTCGATTCGCGCGCTGGTCGGCGGTTTCGACTTTAATCGCAACCAGTTTAACCACGCGACACAGGCTTGGCGACAGCCAGGCTCCAGCTTCAAACCTTTCATCTATTCGGGCGCACTGGAGAAGGGATTCACGCCCGCCTCGATAATCGCCGACGAGCCGATCAGTTTTCCGTCGGCGGTGACCGGTAGTCAAGTCTGGGAACCCAAGAACTATGACGGCCGCTATGAGGGGCCGATGCGCATGCGCACGGCGCTCGCCAAATCCAAGAACATGGTTTCGATTCGCCTATTGCAGGCCAGTGGCGTGCACTTCGTCCAAGATTACATTACGCGATTCGGCTTCGACGCTAAAAAACACCCGCCATATTTGACGATGGCACTCGGCGCGGGATCGGTAACACCGTGGCAAATGGTCAGCGCTTACGCTATTTTTGCCAACGGCGGTTACCGCATTCGCCCTTACATCGTCAGCGAAATTCAGGATGACAAAAAAGTCGTTCTGGCGCGTGCGGAGCCGATTACCGCCGGCGACGAAAATCTTCGTGCCATTGACCCGCGCAATGCGTATCTCATGGATAGCATGATGCGCGACGTAACCATTTACGGCACCGCCGCCCGTGCATCCGCCGCTCTCAAGCGTCGGGATCTTGCCGGCAAGACGGGAACCACCAACGAGCACGTTGACGCGTGGTTTTGCGGCTATCAACAAACGGTTGTCGGTTGCTCGTGGATCGGTTTCGACCAACCGAGAAACCTGGGCCGAGGGGAAACAGGCGGTACGGCGGCCTTGCCGACGTGGATCGCTTACATGGCCAAGGTATTGAAGGATGTTCCCGAATCGTTCATGCCGGCACCCGAGGGTTTGGTGGCTGTCGGATCCGGCCGAAGCAGTGGCGGAAAGGGGCCGGCGCAAGAGCTGTTCTACAAGGAAAACGTGCCCGCGGAAATCGAACCGGAAACCTCGCAAGAAGACACCCCCCCGCCAGAAGACTGAGATTTCAGTTCAGAACGATACCTGCATCTCCCGAGGAATTTGTGTCGACGTTCAGACTTGACCTGGCAGCGAGGCTGAGCGTGGAGGCTGGCGGATTGATGGCCCGTATGCCCATTCCCGCGAGTCGGTCTGGATGAAGCACTCTGCCTTGTCGTTGGTTTGTGGAATATTTGGTTTGGTTCGCGGATGGCCCGCCCCCAGGCGCCGACAGAGGCGGGCGAAGCGTCGGGATTTGTAGCGCAGGCACTTTCGTCGGTCAATTCCCGCCGGATGGTGATGTCGCCGAGCGCCATGTCGTGGCGTTCGTGATGGAGGTATCACCGCGACGCTGGACATCCCCGGTGAAATGAACTCTCTACTTCAATGGGCGCGGGAAATCGCCCGTCGAGAAGCCGAAGGCATGAGCAGACACCGCCGCGACCACACAACCTCCTTCAAGGGCCAAAGTGGCGACTGCCGACCGCAAGGGCGACGAGATGCTGGTCGCGTTCGCGGAGACGGTCGACGCTCATCCGAATCAAACACGCCATGGAAGACGCAACCGCCGGAGAACGCCGCCGGCGTGTTCGCCACGGCGGCGAAGAAACAGGCGGCGTCGCCGGACTTGAAAGACTGGCACGCCACGAGCGGTCAGCAGGCGCTGGCGATTGATTTTTTGGCTGGCGCGCTCGGCCACATCGGCGATGCGCGCGTAACACGATGATCGACAAGACCCATGCCCTGCCTGTGGTCCGGCCAGTCCAGTGGCTGGAATTTTCCCTCTCTTCTGTCTCTTACCCGCCGCCGCCAATCCCCGAAGCCGATCGTCGATTGATGCGGCGGATCGATGAGCCGTATCTGGCGTATCCCTTTTCCGGGGCACGGATGCCGCGCGACCTCGTCATCGAGCGTCCGATTCAAGTCTGGGCCCTGGGTACGACGCTTATCCCCATGCCCCGAGGCTTCATCTCTCTGCGTGTCGTGCTCGACGGGGCCACCCGTCGTGTACCGAGCGGACGCCGGTCGAACAGGCAAGCGGCCGATCCCTGCGTCGATGCGTTGGAAGAGGCCTTCATGAATAGGGTCGGCCGGAATCCTGAATACCGACCCAGGCAGCCAATTCACCCGTTCGGCCTTCATCGTCCTGCTTCAGGAGCACCGCATTGCGGTCCGCGTGGAGGCAAGGGCTGCTGCGGGATCATGTCGTCGTCGAGCGCCTCTGGAAATCGGTAAAGCACGGGGAGATATATTTGCACGGCGACGACAGTGTTTCCGAGGTCCGCCACGCACGGGCCCCCTTTATTTCGATTTCCACAATCGCCAGCGCCCGCTTCAACGCTTGACGGACAAACCAAGGCTACGGCTTACTTCAACCAGCCGCCGCTCGCCGCAGCGGCTTAACCCGCGGAGATATCACTTAAGAAAAGCAATTCTCTGTCCAACTGCGCGGAGCCACCTCTCCTCCAATTCTCCGGAAAAACTCCCCGAGTAAACAACCTACTGAGATCACCGCTAGGTTGTAGTGTTTCCGATTGCCAGGCGAGAAAAAGGTCTGCCGGACGGCGTTTTCAGCTTTCGCCGGTCTCCGGCCAGCGTCTGACCACGCCCATTTGGAGAAGTAGTCGTAGCTGCTCGGCCAGCCCTTGTGCGTCAAGACGCTCGAACGCGTCGACACCGCCTTTCATATTGACGGCCATGCTGACCAGCGCATTGTAGTAATCGGCGGCGAATTCCAGTTGCACGTCGATTGGCAAGCTGCCGTAGTCCGCGCCATAGACCGTGGCGCACGCCGCAAGGCAGCGTTTCAGAAGCGGATAATCCAGCCCCATGCGTGCGCGAGTCGACACGTAGGCGTTGATCGGCGGTGAATTGAGGACCAGCGGTCGAGTTCCCGGAAGCGATTCATCGTTTGGGTGCAATGGCACGCGCTCCACCCGGGCACCACCTTGCTTTCGCCTTTCGCGGACGGGCGGCGTCTCGCCGCGTAATACCGCATCGATCATCAATTGCACCTCCGGTGGTGGGATGTATTCTCGCCGAACACCGCCGGGGCCTTTGCCCGGCTTCTCAACGACATCCCATTGTTCACGCGCAACCAGTTCATACCAGTTCTTTCTGGATGTCGGGAAGCCTGGCAATCGCAACTCCGCCAACTCGATCGCCGTGTAAGTGTTACTAGACGTTACAGTTTTATCCATAGCGTGACTGTTAACGGGGAAACAAACGCTTCAATATATTGCCAAACATCTAATTGACCCCTAAGAACTGTAACCGTTATTATTGACACCGGTCAAACGTTACAGTTACGATTCGTCCCTTATTTCAAGCGTTCGCTAAATTGACATGGCGAAAGAATTCATTCTGCAGAGTGACCATCCCCCGAGGTCCTTGGGGCTCGGTGGTGCTGATATGCACAGATTGAACATGGTCGTGGAAGCGGTGTCAGCGGCTGCCACCCTTTCCCGCGCGGAGTGTCATATGAAAGCGCATCGCCATCACCGAGTCGTTCGCCGCCTGCGAACCAAAACAGTACGCCAAGTTGGCTTGGTCACCATGGAGGGCACCCATCGAGCAGCCCGTATCGCTCGAGAAACAGGTGCTGAGATCTGCCAGGGTGCGAATATCACACCACAAGCATGTGCCAAGGTCAATTTCGGGTTTCCCCATGGTCCGCTGTGGTGCGCTTTCGTATCGGCGACGAACTTTTCCATTTCAAATCAAAGTGACAACGTGCCAGCGAATTGCGGCTGTGTTTTTCTCCGCCACAGGCAACCGTCACGCGCGGATGTGTCGTGAGTGATGGCGCTTACGCATGCGGAGAACCGCAAGTGTCGGCTTTCTTTACACAAGCCACCGACTGAAGGGCGGTGAACGAGCGCTCCGTGCGCGCAAGCGGTTGTTGCAATAGAATATGTTTATAATTGGCGCGACGTTTGCTTCCTTCTCTGTGTAAGGAAATGGTAGCTCGAATTTTGCCGACATTGAGCTTCCCCCGAAATTTCGTCTGCCAAGGGTGACCTAAAATTGTCGTCACTTTTGGAAGGCAGGAAATGAAGATACCGACGCAGGCATACACGACCGAGTTCAAGGAACTGGCGGTCAAGCGCGTCAAGGACGGGCAAAGCGTAGGCATGGTTTGCAGGGAACTCGGGCTGAGCGACCAGACCTTGCGCAACTGGATCAAGGCAGCG